>Ga0134095_1000181_pt1 | contig 72904 bp, 68 predicted proteins | sample 6_2taG_FD_94449 | JGI IMG/M metagenome (GOLD analysis project Ga0134095, IMG submission 94449) | Switchgrass degrading microbial communities from high solid loading bioreactors in New Hampshire, USA - 6_20_20_110_A2 metaG | ecosystem: Engineered > Bioreactor > Semi-continuous > Anaerobic >... | reverse complement strand
CTGTGGGGGACGCCGGCATCGGCTCCGATGGCGAAAATTGTCCCTTCCGGGTTTTCCAGGTCGCGCTCTGCCAGCCACAGATTGATTTTGCGCTTCACATCGCCAATGGTCAGCGGTGCGCCATCTACTCCTACCAGGACTTCATCCACAACTCGCTGAGAGGTCAGGAAATCGGCCACCTGGGCGACCACCTCGACCGTCTTTTTCCCGACATCCCGGATGCGCTCCACTTCGGCGCTGTCTTTCGTGGCCATCGCCTGCAGGATCAACGGCTGATTGGAATCGTCGACAATTTCCAGACCGGGCACCAGTTTCTCCAGCTGGCTGAGCACGGCGTGCGCCAGACCGGCATCAGTCTGCCCGTAGACTGCCAGGCGGCCGGACTGGAAACCCAGATCAGCGAGCAGCCGCTGGTATCGCAGTGCCCGGGCACAGGTCGAGTCTCCATTCGTTTCTTTGAGCAGCGACTGCAATGAATATACGCTGCTGTCAGCCACCCGCAGGCCCGTTCTGGCGGCTTCATCGCGCTCCATAGGGTTCACGAGCAGAACGGGGTCGGCTCCGCGCAGCTTAATCACATCGGCATGCGTAAACAAACCACCCCCTGTGAAGTAGTACAGGAAGGGGTTGTGCGCACCCTGACCGGTAATCAGCAGGGCGTCGATATTCTGTTCCTGCATCAGTGCATCAATATCGGATTTCATCGCTTTTTCCTATCAATTTTCCGTCAATAATCTCCCGCGCCGGGCCATAGATCTGGGCGGGTTGAAAACCCGGCTGTTACCCGGACCGCAAAGCAGTCTGCAGGATCTGCAGCACCTGATCATCCTGATCTTCGAGGACCGTGCGGGGATCCAGCACGACCCGGTCATTCTGCAGCCGGGCGATGAGGGGTGGGTTTGCCTGCCGCAGGCGATCGAGGAAGCGGTTGGAGTGGGGTACGGACAGGGCCAGCAGATACGTTGGCAGGGTTTCTCCCGGCAGGCTTCCTCCGCCCACCGTCGATTCACCAGGGATTACCTCACCCTGATCGATGCCCCGACACCAGGCTTCCGCACGCCGGCGGATCTGCTCCGGGGAAGCGGACAGCATTTGCCAGATAGGAATTTTAGCTTCCGCCTCATCCTTCAGGTAATGCAGCAGCGTGGCCGAAAGCGCAGCCAGGCAGAGTTTATCCGCTCGCAGGGCGCGCGCCAGGGGATGTTTCTTCAGCCGGGAGATCAGATCAGCCCGCCCGACGATGATGCCCGCCTGTGGGCCTCCCAGGAGTTTGTCGCCGGAGAAGCATACCAGGTCACAACCGGCAGCCAGCGATTCGGTTACCAGAGGTTCGTGCTCCAACCCATAGCGGGCGGTATCCAGCAGACTCCCGGACCCCAGATCATCGACCAGCGGCACGTTCGCCTGGTGAGCGACCCGGGCGATATCGGCCAGCGGCGGTTCGCTCGTAAAACCCACAATACGAAAATTGGACCGATGCGCGTGCAGGATCAGCGCCGGGGCCTCTTCAAGGGCCTGCTCGTAATCATCCAGGTGCACCCGGTTAGTCGTTCCCACTTCCAGCAGTCGAGCCCCCGACTGCTTCATCACATCGGGGACACGGAAACCACCTCCGATCTCGACCAGCTGCGAGCGAGCGACGACAACGGCTCGCCGGCGCGCCAGGCCGGCGAGCACCAGCAGCACAGCGCCGGCGTTGTTATTGACAACCAGCGCGCCCTCTGCCCCGGTCAGACGACACAGCAGCGCTTCAGCATGTACCAGGCGCGAACCCCGCTTCCCCTTCTTCAGGTCATATTCCAGGGTCGAATAACCAAGCGCTGTTTCGACAACCGCCCGGGCCGCATCCCGACTGAGCGGCGACCTGCCCAGATTGGTATGCAGGACCACTCCCGTGGCGTTAATCACCGGCCGCAAAGTGGGTGCAGTCCAATCCTCCAGACAGGCACCCACCCTCCGGATTAGACTGGCCTGATCCGGCAGCGGAGAACCCGCCTGATACTGTGCACGCACTTCATCCAGGACCGACCGGATGGCATCCACAGTCAGGGGACGACCAAAAGCGCCCGTCCATCCTTTGATTTCGGGCGCCTGCAGCAAATGTTCTACAGACGGAAGGGAACGAAGATCCGTCATGCACCGCATCCCGGAGGCACAGAGAGCCTTACCCGCTGCTGCGGGATGACATGAACGTCAGGGGCGCCACATGGCCCGCTCGCGCATCCGCAGCAGCCACTCAATCAGCACCAGTCCTATCGCCAGAAGCAGGATCAGGGCAGGTGTGAGCACCCGGCCAATCTGCAGCCAGGCCAAAGTAGCAAAATATACAGCAACCCACAGCGACTGACGGACGATGACTGTTGGCGCCGGAGGCGGATTCGAAGGGAAGCGGCGGTGCAGGTAGGCAATTCCAGGAAGGAAGGTGCCGGTCAGGGCCAGAATCATCACAAAGAAAAAGGCCCAGCGAGTGCCACCGGTTGGTGTGGTGTTCGTTAAGATCGCATACAGACCGCCCCAACCGGTCAGCATCATAATAATCGAGGCGGGGAGAAATGTACGCACCCTGGGGGCTTGTTTCGAATCCATAAACGCTCGTCTGACGGATAATGGCCCGGATCCATACGATCCGGGCAGGTAGGATCGTTCATCAACGCGAACAGCAATCATCCGTGCAAGATGTGTTCCATTATAACTGAAATCCCTCTTCGAGCCTGCCTGGGGTGATAAAAACGATGGGTGCCAGGCCTGTGCCTGACACCCATTCAGAGAGTGAATGGACTGCCGGAGTTTACGCCTCGCGGAATTCGCCTTCAACGACCTCGCCCTCTTCAGGGCCGCCCTTGCCCCCACTGCCGTTTGTGCTGCCGGCACCTGCGGCGCCAGCCTGCTGCTGGGCGTACAGCTGCTGGCTGATGGCGTGGAAAGCGTTCTGCACTTCGTCCGTCAGGTGTTTAATCTTAGCGGCATCCTCGCCCTTTATCGCCTCGCGCAGTTCTTCCAGCTTGGCTTCAATGTTCTGACGCTCACTGGCCGGGACTTTGTCGCCCAGTTCACGCAGCGTTTTCTCGGTCTGATAAGCCAGGCTGTCGCCTGTGTTGCGGGCCTCGGCCAGCTCGCGGCGGCGGCGGTCTTCTGCCTCGTGCTCACGAGCCTGCTGGATCATGCGCTCGATCTCATCCTTGCTGAGGTTGGTTGACGCAGTGATGGTCACCTTCTGCTCCTTACCCGTGGCCTTATCGCGAGCGGATACGTTCAATATACCGTTCGCATCGATGTCGAAAGTGACCTCAATCTGTGGTACGCCGCGCGGCGCAGGAGGAATACCCTCCAGGCGGAAGCGGCCCAGACTCATATTGTCCGCAGCCATCGGGCGCTCGCCCTGCAGGACATGCACGTCAACAGCCGTCTGGTTATCCTCGGCGGTGGAGAAGATTTCCGTCCTGCGCACCGGGATCGTGGTGTTCCGCTCGATCAGGGTGGTCATCACGCCGCCCAGGGTCTCCAGCCCCAGAGACAGGGGAGTGACGTCGAGCAGGAGCACATCCTTGACCTCGCCGCCCAGCACGCCCGCCTGAATGGCCGCACCGACAGCCACGACCTCATCAGGGTTCACACCCTTGTGGGGCTCTTTGTTTGTCAGCTTGCGAACCATTTCCTGAACCATGGGCATGCGGGTCGCACCGCCTACCAGAACGACTTCGTTGATGTCAGATGCGCTCAGTTTGGCATCCTGGAGCGCGGCATTGAAGGGTTCACGCAGCCGCTGGACCAGGTGTTCTGTAAGCTGCTCAAATTTTGCGCGTGTGAGCCTGTTCTGCAGGTGCTTTGGCCCCGCCGCGTCTGCAGTGATGTACGGCAGGTTGATCTCTGTCTCCATCACGCTGGAGAGTTCGATCTTGGCCTTTTCAGCCGCCTCACGCAGGCGCTGCAGTGCCTGACGGTCCTCACGCAGGTCAATGCCGTACTCTTTCTTGAACTCATCGGCCAGCCAGTTAACGATCACCTCATCCCAGTCGTCACCACCCAGGTGGGTATCGCCATTGGTAGCCTTCACCTCGATGACGCCATCGCCCACATCCAGAATGCTGACGTCGAAGGTACCACCACCCAGGTCGAAGACCAGGATGGTCTCATTCTTTTTCTTGTCCAGTCCATAAGCAAGAGCGGCTGCCGTGGGCTCGTTAATGATGCGCAGGACTTCCAGACCGGCGATGCGGCCGGCGTCTTTGGTCGCCTGGCGCTGGCTGTCGTTGAAGTAGGCCGGGACGGTGATCACCGCCTGGCGCACAGGTTCTCCCAGATACGCTTCAGCGTCCGCTTTCAGCTTGCTTAAAATCATTGCCGAAATTTCCTGCGGGCTGTATTCGCGGCCAGTCACAGGGATCTTGACGCGCGCATCATTTGCCGGACCCTGTACCACCTGATAAGGAACCATCTTACGCTCGGACTCCACCTCGTCATAGCGGCGGCCCATAAAGCGCTTGATGGATGAAATCGTGTTTTCCGGATTTACAACAGCCTGACGCTTGGCTGTCTGACCCACCAGGCGTTCACCATTTTTGCTAAAACCAACGACCGAGGGCAGCAGCCGCGATCCCTCTGCGGTGGGGATCACAGTCGGGTCTCCGCCTTCCATTACGGCGACCACGCTGTTGGTTGTACCCAGGTCAATACCTATAATTTTCGCCATTTGCTATTCTCCTCTCTTTCTCGATGGCCTCTTCCGTAAAGTAGAGTTTGGAGTGATGAGTGCTGCAGCGGAAAGTTGAAAGTCTACGAACGGAAATCCGGTTCGCACAACCGTTCCCGCCATGCTGAAAGGATACCGTCCGAGTGCAAAAAGAACGTTAACAGCGCGTAGGAAAAATATCAACATTCATGCTGGTGCAGAGTTTGTGCCCGGGGTTCTGGTTCAGAAACTTAAAACCGGCGCTTTTTGCCTGTGGTTTCAGGTCTAACAGGGTGGGTCAGGTCAAATCGGACAGCTTTAGTGCGATTTTTATGCGTTGACTTGAGGTTTCTTGAGGGAAAAAACATCAGACAAGAAGCTTTTTCTTAATCTATTATTTAACAAAAGTCCTTTGCATTACCGGAATCCGGGGTGCCGCAATGCAGATACAGGGTGTTCGCATCCCCCCACCCCCACAGATAGGGGAAGATTTTTTTCCAGTAAACCGATAACTGGGCCCGACCGCGCGATGCATCCTTTAAGATTCGCCATTCTTAAAGTATTTGGTTTTTTTAGGATAACGTAGGGTTTACCTATTGCAGTTAACCCCTCAATTCTGCTAGAATACTCATGCTTCGGCCCCAATAATGCGGTGAGTTAACAATCCGCAACCCCAACCGAGCGGTCAACACGACCCAGAACTGAATAGAACATACTGCACAGCAATCTGCCCCAACGTGTGCTACGAAGGGGATATTCTTTTCTGTCACCTGTTACATTGATACGAGGAGGAAAGCACAATGAATGCAGAACAGGCCTGGCAAGCCGCTGTTGGGCAGCTTCAGATGGAAATGCCAAAAGCTGCCTTCGATACCTGGGTTCGAGATACGGAATTTCTTTCGTATGAGGACGGCAGCTTCATGATCGGTGTGGCGAACGCTTACGCTCGCGACTGGCTGCAGAACCGCCTGGCAAGCACTGTCGTTCGTATTCTCACTGGGATCATGAACCGGTCTGTTGAAGTTCGTTTTTCGGTCTGGCAGAAGCACAACGATACGAATGAATACGCGGAAGAACCCGTTCTCAACCAGGAAGCGGTCAGCCTACCATCGAACCCAACACTGAACCCGCGCTACTCCTTCGATAATTTTGTCGTCGGTCCCAGCAACCGGCTGGCCCATGCCGCGGCGCTGGCCGTAGCGGAAAAACCAGCTCAGGCTTACAACCCGCTCTTCCTGTACGGGGGCGTTGGCCTGGGAAAGACGCATCTGCTGCAAGCAGTGGGGAACATGGCCCACCAGCGAGGCCTTCAGGTGCTTTACGTATCCTCAGAAGAGTTCACCAACGATCTGATCAACGCCATTCGCACGCACACGACACAGGCATTCCGTGAAAAATACCGCCGGATCGATGTCTTATTGATTGATGATATCCAGTTTATTGCCGGTAAGGAATCAACGCAGGAAGAATTTTTCCATACATTTAATACCCTTCACGGACAGGACAAACAGATTGTGCTTTCCTCCGACCGTCCACCGAAGGCGATGGTCACACTCGAAGAACGCCTGCGCTCGCGATTTGAATGGGGGCTAACTGCTGATATCCAGCCGCCGGATATCGAAACCCGCATCGCCATTCTGCGTGCCAAAGCAGAAAGGGTCGGCCAAAAGATCCCGAATGAGATTCTTGAACTGATTGCCCGCCGTGTGCAGTCGAACATCCGCGAGCTGGAAGGGGCGCTGACAAGGGTGACCGCCTTCGCAGAATTAAGCGGTCTTCCGATGACCCCGCAGATGGTAGATTCTGCGCTGGCCGACCTGGCCCCCCGCCGGAACGATGTACAACCCGAGGATGTGGTGCGCGAGGTGGCATCGACCTTTGGCGTGCCGGTCGAACGCATGCTGGGCAGAGACCGCTCCCGGCAGGTTGCCCTACCCAGGCAAATCGCGATGTACCTGCTGCGTGAAGAATCCAACATCTCTCTGCCCCAGATCGGTGAAGCTCTCGGTGGACGTGACCACACAACTGTGCTTTATGGGTGTGAAAAAATCGCCGACTTAATGGAACAGGATGACAGGCTGCGCAAACAGATTTTTGAAATCAAAGAGCAGTTGTACGGCAGAAGCGAAATGCGTGTGGCGTCTTAGCTCTGCTAATCTCCAGATAGAGGCGGGTAGCTTGCCTTCCCTACCCCTTCTCTATCCCCGAAGGCCTCCCCCAAGTGGGGAGGCCTTTCCTTTTCAGAGGCTCCCATCCAGCACAGGCATACCTTCACAAAGATGGATTAAGGGTAATCTCTGATAATACGCACCAGGACATCCTCTCTCGGGCAGCGCCAGCGCTCGCCCGCCAGCGTACGGACAATTACAAAAGCCGGACAGGTGTCATAATCCACAAACCGCACCGGTACCAGGGTCTGCAGGCGGCCGCCGCGCTTTTTCCGCCACAGGTATTCAGCCCCAGACATAAAGGTGCTGGGTTGTACCAGCTGCGATGCAGTGCACATAAAAACCTCCTCTGCCAGAATCTGATGATTACCAACTCTAACAAAGGAGGCTGTGCAAAGTCTATTCCCTGCTGGGGGAAATGTGGGGTGATTTTCAGATTAACCCACCGGGGGATGCCGTTTTTCTACGAGGGTGCGCACCCAGCCGCGCAGGCGATCTACATGGACTCGCAAAGGAACACCGGATGGTTCTGGCTTTTCAGGCACTTCCGGCCACGGGTCGAGGTCAAACATCTTGCGGATGACATAGCGGCTCAACACCTGCAGGGTAGCCAGCACCGGTGCAGCCAGCAGCAGGCCGATGATGCCGATCAGGTTAGCGGCGATGATCGCGGCGATCAAAACCGCCGCCGGGTGGACGCCAAGGGCCTTGCCCATGAAGCGCGGGCTGACGAGATTGTCAAAAACCTGGTCCAGAACAAAAATGGACACCAGGACCAGGATGGTATAGTGAACCGGCTGCAGGCCGAAGTAATTGGAGGGGGAGAAAAATGCAACCAGGCCTGCCACGATCAGGACGACCGCCGGACCAACGTAGGGCACGAAGCGAGCCAGCCCGGCAAGGATGGCAATACCTACCGCATAGCGCATCCCCAGCACCGTCATCAGCAGGGTGTCAGCGATAATCACCAGGATAATAATGATGAACTGGCCCCGCAGGAACGAGTTCCATATACTGCGCAGTTCGTGTCCCAGCCGGCGGAAATCTTCGTTGTAACCGGGTATTTCAATGTGGACCACTTCCCCCTGCACGCGGTTCGCATCGGCCACCAGGAAGTATGAAACCAGGATGATGAAAAGCAGCCAACCCAGTGTGGATACTGCGCTGCCCGCCAGGCTGCCTACCAGCCCGCCAAGATCACGGATAATCGGCTGAATGGTGTTTAACAGTTGATCGGTGAGCGAACCCAGTTCAAACTGGGTAAGGTCCAGCTCAAACGGACCAATGACGAAGACCTGGGAGGTGACAAACTCCACAATCTCCGGCAGGTCGTTCAAAAAGCGCGAAAACAGGTCAATTAAACTCTGAAGCTGCTGGACAATCGCAAACCCGGTGGCTGTAAACAGGCCTCCAAGCAGCAGGATCACAAGAATGTAGATCAGGTTTACCGCCATGCGGAAGGAGATTTTCGCCCGTTTCGAAAGCGCTTCGGCCACCGGGTGAAGCTGGATCGCCAGAATAAAAGCAAGGATCATTGGGCCGATGATGCCGCGAAACTGGATCACCAGTGCCGCGATGATCGCCACAATCGTCAGGCCGACGACCAGCTTTGTGGTTGGCCCCCATTTCGGTGATGTCGACGCGGGCGCGGGCGGTGCGACATAAACATCGACACTGCCATCATCGGCAGATGAGCGCTGAAGCTCGTCTTCTTCCCGAGTGGTATAACCTGCAGTGCTCTCTTCCATAACCTCGATTCTAGCTTTATTCCATCAAAATGGCAATGAACGCAGTTTCAAGGTCCGCAACAGCCGGGCCAGCCGCCCTGGGTCAGATTGCATAAACCAAACGCCGGCAGCGTGCTGCCGGCGTTCAGGCACCGTTTATTCTCACCCGCCGGCGGCGGTTAGAGGATAAATGACAGCACGATCAGGACTGCAAAAAAGCTGCCGGCCAGAATTCCGATCCGGCGCAGGTCCTTCTTTACATACGTATAATCTGGATTAAATTCGCGTTCAAATGTGCGCGCCGGACCCTGAGAGAAGGCCCGTACAGTTGTTCGCCTGGATTTTTTCGCCATACCTTTATACTCCTGTTTCTGCTGATATCCACTCCGGAGACAGCGCTCTTAACGGATTGTCCGTTTATTTTATCCTTCCGTCATTAACCGGGCGGTGACCACAATCCTCTGATCATCCTTCATATAGGGATAGCACGAGATCAGGGTCACTGTGGGCTGAGGGGTAGGATCCATCACTTCAACTCGCGTTGGCTCAACCACCTGCAGATCCATTACAACATAGGTATAAGCCTTCTGTGCAGTGTGCACGATCACCTGATCGCCCGGTTTCAGGCGGTCCAGATCGCGAAAGATCTCACCAAAGATATCGTTGTGAGCCGAGAGGACCAGATTACCGGTCTCACCCGGATTCGCACTGCCGATATGCTGGCCCACACCCTTTTTCAACTGCTCGAAACCGTCTCCCTGAACAACCGGCGCGTCCACCTGAATGGCCGGTATCTGGATGCGAACAGCCTGTTCAGGGCCAGGGGTCGGTACGGGAACCTGCGCCAGGGACTGGATCAGCGGGCGCAGATGCTCCGGAATTTCTGCTTCGTTAAAGCGCGCGCCGCCAGGAGAATCGGGCGGTGTGTGCCCCGAGGGGAGTACGACGGCCCGAATTAGCGGCGTAGGGGTCAGGGTCGGCTGCTCAATCGCGAGCGCAACTTCCCGGTTCAGTTCCTGGATCAGACTCAGTCCGTTAAACAGGATAAAGATAAACCCAACAACGGCGCTGATCTCGATGAGCAGCAGGAACCCATCCAGTATACGCCGGCGGCGAGAACGAGGGGATGCGTCTGCGTCCTCGTCCAGCAGCACATCGGTGTGCCAGCTCTGTGTAGAATGCTCGGCTTCGGGAGAGACCACAACAATACGGCCCGACCTGCGGTAGCGCTCGATGCGCTCCTGCCGGCCGGCACGGCGCTTCTCCATCAACAGCCAGCGCAGTTCATCGATGGTCAGGTCTTCAGCCGGTCTTCTCTTTGCCACGGCAGGGATTATACCTCAAAGGGATATGCGGTAGTTCTCTCACATTCGCTGGATATGGTCGCATTCCAGACCTGAAAGCACTTAACATAATTTATTTGTTTTATAATTCACTATACTGAGGAACTTAAATCGGCCTATTTTTATCTGGGATTGTAATAATCGTTTACACTTTGCGTTATCTTTATAAGATAAGCGCGATCAGAACATCATCTGAACCGGAGGATATCTTGACGCTCATTCTACTCGTTGACGACGAACCCCTCATTTCGGACTCGCTTTCTTACAGCCTGCGCCGGGAAGGATTTGACGTCGTGGCTGTAACTGAGGGTGGGCAGGCATTAAAAGCAGTGCAGGAGCAGAAACCTGATCTGGTCGTCCTGGATGTGATGCTGCCAGACATGAGCGGCCTGGAAGTCTGCCGGCGCCTGCGCACAAACAACCCGATTCCGGTCATCATGCTCACCGCACGCGGCGAAGAGGTGGACCGGGTTCTGGGGCTTGAGGTTGGTGCAGACGATTACCTGGCTAAACCCTTCTCATTTCGCGAACTGCTGGCCCGTATTCGCGCCACGCTGAGACGGGTGGAACTGGATCGCACAGCTCCGCAAACGCAGCCAATTGTCCTCTGGGACCTGACCCTGGATCCCACTGCACGCCGGATTATCAAAGGGGATCAGGAACTGCAGCTTTCTGCTCGCGAGTTCGACCTGCTGTCAATATTGATGCGCAATGCAGGCCGAGCGCTGAGTCGCGAAGAACTGCTGGCGCAGGTCTGGGGCGAGGACTGGATCGGCGACCCCCGGACTCTGGATGTACATGTTCGCTGGCTGCGCCTTAAAATTGAAGAAGACCCGGCCAGTCCCCAATACATCCAGACAGTGCGCGGCTACGGTTACCGCTTCGCGGGACCGGAAGAGCTTTCCTGATGACCGTTCGCGCAACCAAAATCAGACAACACAAAAGGCAGGCCTCACTGCACGCACGGCTGGTCATTTCGCACCTGGTTGTTGTCATCTTCAGCGTCATTTCGATTTCGATTTTTGCCGGAAGTTCGCTCTTCAATTCGGCAATTGACGATGTAGAGAACAACCTGGAAGACCTCGCATTCACCGGCAGCAATCTCCTGGAACAGCCCCTGGCTGAAATTCAGGAACAGGCCCAGGAGAACAATTTCTCACGCATCAGCGATTCCATGTCGCGCCTGTTTGCGAACCGTCCGGATCTGAAATACGTGGTCTATCTGCCAGATGGTTCGCCGGTCACTTCAAACCTGGAATACACCCCGCCGCAGGCCAGCCAGGAAAACACCCCCGAAGTCTGGGAGGCGCTGCAGAACAGCCAGGGCGAAAGCCGCAGCATTCGCCAGAGTCCCGACAATCAGGCCACATTGTATGTCGCCGTGCGCGTGCAGCAGGAAGGCCGGGTTCTGGGCGTCTTACAGCTCTCAATCCAGCTCCAGCAGGCGCTGGCTTCCGCCCGCCGGTCGCTGGGGTTACTGCTTTTTGCCGCGCTGCTGGCGGCCATTGCCGTCAGTCTGATCGGGTGGCGGCTGGCCAATAATATCTCCCAGCCCATCAAGCGCCTGACCACCACCGCTTCGCGGCTGGCGCAGGGTGATCTGAGCGCGCGCGTCGCCCCCACCGGCCCGCCGGAGCTGCAGCATCTCAGCGAGACGTTCAACTACATGGCCGGTCGTCTGCAGGACCATATGGGGGAGATGCAGGCATTCGTCGACAATGCCAGCCACGAACTGCGCACGCCCCTGACCATCGTAAAGCTGCGTTCCGAAGCCCTGCTCAACGGGGCGCTGGATGACCGCGAAGTCGCCCGGCAGTTCGTTACCGAGATCGACGCCGAAGTGGACCGGCTGGGAAAGATCGTGAACGATCTGCTGGACCTCTCGCGCATGGAAGCCGGGCTGGCATCCAAAAAGCGGCAGCCGCTGAGCCTGAACAGCCTGGCTACCGAAACCTGCGAGACATTTAATATCCGTGCAACCCGGGCAGGGATTGAACTGTGTTTACATGCCCCGGAACAGCTGCCTGATATTATGGCCAACGAGGAACAGATCCGCCGCGTGTTCTACAACCTGGTGGGCAATGCCATTCAATACACACCCAGGGGTGGGCGGGTCGACGTGATCCTAACCCAGGATCCAAAAACGAAAACTGTCCGGCTGACGGTTAAAGATACCGGGCCAGGCATCGCAAAGGAACATATCCCCCATATCTTTGAGCGCTTTTATCGCGTGGAAGCCACCCGGCCGCGCGCGGGAGGATCAAAAGGAAGCGGGCTGGGACTGGCTATCGCCAAGTCTATCGTTGAAAATCACGGAGGCAAGATTGGTGTGAGCAGCCGCCTGGGAGAAGGCTCCACCTTCTGGGTGGATCTGCCTGTAAACTGAGCTACTCACCCCTCCACTCTGGTTTCCGCTTTTCGATAAAAGCCTGCATGCCCTCTTTTTGATCTCTGGTTGAGAACAAAAAGTAAAAAGCGCGCCGCTCATCGGCGATGCCCTCGCTGAGGAAAGATTCAAAGGCGTGGTTCACCGCCTCTTTCCCCATATAAACGGCCAGGGGAGCGCGCGCTGCGATCTGTGCGGCCAGTTCCAGGGCTTCTTCCAGGTAGCGTTCCACCGGCACCACCCGGTTAACCAGCCCGTAATGAAGCGCCTCGGCCGCAGTGAGCGTGCGGTTATTCAGCACCATTTCCATGGCGATGGCTTTCCCCACGGCACGCGTCAGGCGCTGGGTTCCGCCCGCTCCCGGAATGACCCCCAGATTGATCTCCGGCTGCCCAAAGCGGGCGGTCTCAGATGCCACGATCATGTCGCAGGACATGGCAAGCTCATTTCCCCCGCCCAGGCACCAGCCCGAAACCGCTGCGATGACCGGCTTCTTCAACGTGCGGATGCGGTCGAACGCAGCGATGCTGTCGCGGGTCAGCATCTCCACGGCGGTGGCTTCAGCCATCTCACGGATGTCTGCACCTGCCGCGAAGGCCTGGTCATTTCCGCAGATTACCACAGCTCCGATCGCCGGGTCTGCATCCCAGGCAGCCAGCACGTCCATGAGCTCCTGCATCAGGGTAGAATTCAGGGCATTTAAAGCCTGAGGGCGGTTGAGGCGGACCAGGCCCACGCGCCCGTGTACCTCAACCAGGACGGAAGAGTAAGATTTCCCCATTGTCTGCTCCGTATTAAATCAGGTTGTAGAGGGAGGGATCACCCCATTAATTCATCTCAACCCGGGTCATTTCGGCGCCATCCAGATTGGCGTCGCTCAGATCAGCCCCGGTGAGCACCGCTTCGGTGAGGTCCGCACCGCTTAAATTGCAGCCGCGCAGCACAGCCCCGGTCAGATTCGCCTGGAACAGATTCGCATGTGACAGATCGACCTTGAACAGGTTCGCGTGCGACAGATCCGCTTTGCTGAGATCCGTCCAGGTCATCACAGCGCCGTTTAAATTCGCTCTGCGCAGGTTGGTTTTGGTCATATTCGCGCGACTCAACACGGACTCTACCATTTGAGCCCCAAAAAGATCGGCCTTGACCATCGTAGCGCGCGTCAGGTTCGCCCAGGAGAGAGTCGCCTCCGTCAGGTTAGCTGAAGTGAGCTGGGCCTCAAAGAGGTTAGCGCGCGTGAGATCGGCCAGGTGCAGGTTTGCGCGCATCAGGTTCGCCGAGATCAAATCCGCGCGCACCAGGTTGGCCATCGTCAGATTCGAATCGCTTAAATCAGCATACGCCAGGTGGGCGCTGCTGAGATCAATTTTTACGAGCCACAGCGGGCGGGGGCGGTTGAGAAGATCGTAAATCTGGTAGGATGTCAGCGTGGTCATCGATTGGTTCCGTTCTTGAAAGGGATTCGCGGGTACGCCAATTATACGTTACGATTCGCCCCCTCACGAGAATCGAGGTTATCCAGAGCAGCTTTTAGCTGCTTCAGACAGGCCTCCGCATGAGCAAGGCTGCTTTCCACCCACCACTGTAAGGTTCGCCTTCCCCAGGCCGGATGGCGGCTGCTGCGGTTCCAGACGTCCACCGGCATTTCCTGAATCCATTCCAGCTCCTGAACCCGCAGTGCACGGTACTTTTCCAGGATATCGTGCACCGGCGATCCTCCCCTGATACCGCCGGAATCCTGCAGCCGCCGCTGCGGTACGACTAAAGCTTCAAGCTGCGCAGCAAATGTCTTGCGCTCGGTCTCGTACAGTTGGGCCAGCAGCTCGTAGGGGCTGCCCCCCAACGACTCCCTGTAAAGATTCAACTCTTCCGGAGCAAACCAGCCCACAACCCGTTCCAGTTCGCCGGGAATGGAGGCAAACCGGGCTAACATGCGGCGGCGGTAATCCAGCAGCTCTTTCATGCCTGCCCCCCATTTATCATGATCGCCGGGCTACGTCTTGCGCTCTCCGGGAACGGCTATGATGCGCCCCGAAAGACCCTCTGACGCGCTGCTGCACAGATAGAGGACTGCATCTGCGATTGAACGGTAGCCGTCCCGCGCCTGAGGTCCTGGACCATCCGGGGCCGGGGCGAAGATGGTCTCGGCTCTACCGGCCAGCTCTTGAGCCTGTAAGGCAGAGCAGACCGCGTTCACCCGGATATTGAAGGGCGCAAGTTCCCGGGCGGCGTCCTGTGTCAGCGTGATTAATGCTGTCTCGCTGGCGTTGTAGGCGATCCGGTCGGGACGCAGCAGGTCGGAGTCCGGCCGGAATATCATATTGACGATGATGCCCCCACCCTGGCTGCTCATCACACGCCCCACCGACTGCATGGTGAAAAAGGGAGCGCTCAGGTTCACATCCATCGTTCTGCGCCAATCCCATTCATCCATCTGCAGGAGAGACCCTTTCGGTTCAACCCGGGCGTTGTTGATCAGGATATCAATTCTCCCCCAATCATCGCGAACCGCTTCTACCAGCGCCTGAACAGACATTTTTTTGCCGACGTCGAAAATATAATCGCTGGCCCGCCCTCCGGCCTGGCGGATTTCTTCAATCGTTTGATCCAGATTGATGGGGGTGATGTCGTTTGCCGCAATGATCGCCCCCTGCCGGCTAAATACACAGGCGATTTCTCGCCCCAGACCGCGTCCTGCTCCGGTGATGAGGACCACCCTGTCCTGAAGTTCCTTCATTTCTACTCCCATTCTGTAATTGTGGCCTGCGAACAAAGCGGGATATCGCCTTCATTCTGGGCTGCATTCAGGGGCAGCCCCAGGTAAGGGGATGGATCCAGAGTGTTGTCGATATCCAGTTCGTTGAGAAATCGACCCCGGCCATCATCCTTAACGATGGAAAAGTGGAGATGCACCCCGACCGGGTTTCCCGGTGTTCCGGAGTAATTCCCCTGGTAGCCGAGAAGCGTTCCGGCTTCGACATAGACTTCCTCTGTACCCGGGGGGAACTCCTCAGAAATGAAAGAGTCCCCGTTTGGGCCGGCCAGATGCGTGTAATACGTCCAGATCTGGCGCCCGGGGAAGAGAGGGTCTTCGGGAATGCGGATAATGAGTGAAGATTTCCACTCCGGCAAACGAGTCAGATAACCCGGATAGGCCGCATAAATTGGCGTGACGTTAACATCCGAACCGCCGAAGATATCAATGCCCTGGTGGCGGTGGCCGATGCGAAAGGAATCACCCCACAGAAAGCCGATAAAGCCGTCGGTTGGCATGATAAAGGGCGCTTCTCCACAGCGCTCGCCGGCATGCACAGCCCATTCCGGGTAGGAGCTGGGGCTGCGCAGCCAGGCAATCACCCGCGCCGTACGAGCAGCGTTATACCGGTAGTTCCGGTAGAAAAAATACCCCCCAACAATACCGATTACGATGCAGCCGGAGATCAGGCAGCCCAGCAGTTTAAGCTTTCTCATCCCCGTCCTTGCTGCGGTATTTGAGGATATTCTCGAGGTTATCCTCTTTGTGATCCGCAAAAAGGAGCACCATGCGCCCACCGGTGATTTGCTGCAGTATGCGGCCTGCCTGGCGGCCTTCGGGTGACGACATGGCCTGGTGAGCGGCATCTTGCGTTTCGAAAAACAGTTCGTGAATCTGGATGACCGGATGAGCGCCGTACAGATAGTCGACAACCCGGCTGGTCGCCTCACGCTTCAAACCGGGCATGGCTTCTGCTGCGCGCAGAAACTGCGGCCACCCTTCTTCAAAGGTCTCGTAATCTTCCAGGGGTTCGATGAGAATAACAAGTTTATGCATGCAGGTTCACTCCCGGGCCCATTATACCCGCCAGATGGTGCCCGGCACGAGTGGGTAATGATCTCAGAGCCGGTGAAGTCTTGCAAAAGTGCATACTGCGAAAATAACGGGCTGGTATATACTCCTCATATAAAATTCTATCGTTCACGTCCAGATTTTTAATGGTATGATACCGGGACGGAGTACAGGTTTATGGACGAAAAAATCACAATTATCGAGGGCCCCCCTCCCACATTTGAGGCTGTTCATGAGGGCTGGGTGCTGGGTTTGAATGAGAGCCCCATCCTGTCTGATGTAGCCATCACCCGCTTGCGCACGTTTAACGGCCCGGCGCTTGTTGAGCGCTGCCATCGTGCCTGGCGCAACCAGCAGCCCATCTACCTCGAGTATCGCTCGGAGGAGGATGGACTGGAGCGTAATGCACCCATCCTGGCAGCCCGCAGCGTCGATACGGAAGACGGGCAGGTCCTGCTGTTGTGGGTACGTCTGACCGATGAAGAAATTGAGCTGGAGCTGGGATACGACGACGAAGATGACTTTGAGGACGATTTCGGCTTTCCAGAAGATTAGCAAATTTGCAGTAAAAAAGGCCCGGTGTAAGTAGACCGGGCCTTTTTTATTACCTCTGGCCTGATCAGGCAAAACCATTTCTGTGCAGAACACGCCTCTTTCCGACTGGAGACGCGTTTTTCCTTAAAACCACTGTTCTCCAGGCGGAATTATGCTACACTTCCTGTGCCCGCTGATAGGGTGGTTTCAGCATCAAACTGGTCGGGCAGCCAGGATGAGAGTTCAAACAGGGAGGAATCATGTCCGCTTCAACATCCGTTTCAGATACCGTGATCACCCAGATCCAAAGCGGTGTGATGAGCATCACTCTCAACCGCCCCAAAGTGAATGCCTTCAATTTCGAGATGATCTTGGCCGCGCAGTCTGCCCTGAAACAGGCAGCGCGCGATCCGCAGGTGCGCTGCGTACTGCTAACGGGCAGCGGCAGTGTGTTCAGCGCTGGTCAGGACATCACCGATTTTCGCCAGGCGGCCGAGGAGGAGGTTTCCTTCCGCCAGCACCTGCAGCGCACTTATAACCCGCTTATCCTGCAGATCCGCAGGCTGGAAAAACCGGTGCTGGCGGCGATTAACGGCGCCGTCTCTGGCGCTGCACTGGGGATCGCCCTGGCCTGTGACCTGCGCATCGCCGCCGATTCGGCTCGCTTCGTGGTCGGGTTCCTGGGGATCGGTCTGGCGCCGGATTCGGCCGTCTCGCTGTTTTTACCCGCTTTAATCGGTCTGGGCAGAGCCGCCGAAGCAGCCTTCACCAACGCGCCGATTTCCGCCCAGCAGGCTCTGGAATGGGGGCTGGTCAACCGGGTCGTGCCGGCCGCTGAACTGCAGGAGAAGGCATTCGAATGGGCAGCCCAGCTGGCCTCAGGCCCGGTCGGCGCTATGGGCCTGGCCAAACGAGATTTCAACCACGCTGTGCTGGGGAATCTGGAACAGGTGCTCGACTATGAGGCCCATATCCAGGAAATTGCCGGCAGGGGGGATGAACACAAAGAAGGGGTGCAGGCTTTCCTTGAAAAGCGCACACCCCGGTATATATAGGCTGCCAGACAGATTTTCTATATTAAGGATAGACGAAAACCAATCGTAAGGACGACCAGCGCTGTGAACAGGAAGCCTACGCCCAACGCGGCCAGCAGAGCCGCGCTCTGTCCGCGCTGGTCGACCAGATGGTACGGCGGGTAGTAGCCCTCCACCTGCAGCAGCGGACCGCCAAACCAGGCAAACAAAGCTCCACCCATCAGGCCGCCGATATGCCCCCAGTTATCAATTCCCGGTGAGAGTCCAATAAACAGGTTGATCACGGCGATCAGGATTATATTGCCCAGTGCACGCTGTGCATTCCCGCCGAACACGCCCCGGTTTCGGTAGAGAAGCACGCCTTCGGCTCCCAGCAGTCCAAAGATGGCTGTGGAAGAGCCCAGCGATGGGTTGACAGAAAAGATAAAGGACATCACATTGCCGGCGTACCCCGAGATCACATACAGCAGAAGAAACCGCCAGTGACCGTAATGACGCTCCAGGCCTGGCCCAAAGATATACAGGGCATACATATTAAAGAGAATATGCAGGATGGAGCCGTGCAGGAACATGGGGGTAAACAGCCGCCAGTACTGCCCCAGCAGGATTAACTCGTTGACTTTCATCCCCAGCAGGGCCGGCAGGTCCCGGCTGTTGAACACGTAAGGGCTGACCGTCTGCAGGATAAAGATGAAAATAGTAATCCCCATCAGCCCGTAAACTACTACCGGGCGAGAGGCAGGGAAACGGACAGGGACAGGCTGCACAGGCGGTGCGTACGGAGGGGGAGCGCTCTGCTGGCCGGCGTATGGGGTGTATGCCTGATCGTCGTCTTCTTCAGGAGGGGAGTAAAACTGATTCAAACCCGGACCTTTCGCGGATGAACACGATGGTGTTCAGCATTAATTATTCCAATAATGGTATCCACCGCATCTTCAAGGCGGTGCTCCTCATTAACCAGGATGTAATCAAATTCCGAGATCCGCTGCAGCTCTTTGTGGGCATCTTCGAGGCGCACCCGCAGCGATTCTTCGGTTTCGGTCTCGCGCCGGATGAGGCGCCTCAGCAGCGCTTCCTGGTTGGGGACGGTGATAAAAATCAACAGCGCCTCAGGGAAAAGCTGGCGGATGGTGGCGGCGCCCTGCACGTCCAGGCGCATGATTACATCCTGACCGCTCTGCAGAGCTTTGAAGACCTGATCCCGGGTCACCCCCTTTAACTGCCCGTAGACTTCCGCATACTCCAGCATTTCCCCGGCTTCAACCATGCGCCTGAACTCATCATCCGTGACAAAAAAATAATCGACGCCGTGGACCTCGTTCTCTCGCTTAGGGCGCGAAGTGGTGGTAACAACAAAATGAAACGGCAGACCGCGTTCCTTCAGGCGCTGGATAATCGCATCTTTTCCTGCACCGGATAATCCAGAGATCACGATCAACAACGGCTCAGGTTGAATGGGGTTGAATTCCCTGGGATCGATCTCCTTGATATTCAATCGTGGCTCCATTTAGCGAGGACTCCTTGCCGGGTTTTTTCGAGTTGGTACCTGATTATAATTAAAAAATCACCAACACGATCAGGAGGTTCACTCCATGCCAACCTACCCGTATCGCTGTTTGAATTGTGGCAAACGGTTTGAAGTCTTTATCCCTTACGACGAGTACGGCAAACGTACGGTCACCTGTGCATACTGCAGCAGTGAAAACGTACAGCGGCGCATCGTCAGGGTGCGTGTCGCCCGCTCAGAAGAAAGCCGCTTAGAAAATCTGACCGATCCCAGTGTCCTGGAATCCATGGAAGATGATCCCCGGGCGATGGGAAAGATGATGCGCCAGTTAAGCAATGAGTTGGGCGAAGACATGGGCCCGGAGTTTAACGAGGTCATCGACCGTCTGGAATCCGGACAGCACCCGGAAGAAATCGAAAAAGAGCTTCCCGACCTGGGCGGTGGCGGAGATGATCTCGGTGACGATCTATAACCCCTGACGGCTTTCTTTTTCCTGCAGCCGGGAAATAACCACTTTGCGGATCTCTTCCTGGACCTGCTCCGATGGGCGAGAAGCATCCACAATGACCCAGCGCTGCGGCTCCTCTCTGGCCAGCTCCAGGTAGCCGCTGCGCACGCGGCGGTGAAAAGCGAGGTCAAAAGCATCCAGCCGGTTCCAATCGCCGGTGCGCTGCCGCCGCCGGAGCCCAACCTCGACATCCACATCCAGCAGCAGGGTCAGATCTGGCTTCAGGCCCTGGGTAGCAAAATCGATAATGCGGCGCAGCTCGTCAATACCGAACCGGCATTCATAGCCATAACCCTGATAAGCCAGCGTAGAGTCGGCAAACCGGTCACAGAGCACTACCCACCCCGCTTCCAGATGAGGCCGGATCACCTGGGAAACCAACTGCGCTCGAGACGCCTGAAACAACAGTATTTCGGTGCGGTGAGTGATATCGGTGTTTTTTAGATCAAAAAGCAGCGTACGAATTTTATCCCCGATGGCAGTGCCTCCCGGTTCGCGTGTCTGTAGAATGGAATAACCGGCTGCGCGCAGGTACTCAGCGAGAGCAGAGATCTGAGAGCTTTTACCACTGCCATCAGGGCCTTCGAAAGTGATAAACATAAGTGCGGCTGCCCGCCTCTAAATATAAGGTATGGATACTCACATGGTGCGGGAAATCCCGCACCATGTGTTTTTAATCTGATATCGGTAGATGCAGAGGACGGGATAATCTTACCACGTCCTCACCAGCGGTCACTCACGAAATATCCTCACCCGGCGGTTCGGTTCTTTCCCATACGAGTGAGAAACCAGGTTGGCTTCACGCGCCATCTGGTGCTGCAGCCGCCGGATGGAAGAAGCCGCCGGCGGCAGCTCAACCCAGCGCTCGCCGTTCAAAACCGCCTGGATAGCCGCCTGCGTTTCCTGCATAGCGGGATCCATCATCTCCATAGGCCCGCTCAGCGGCTCGCTGGACAGGTTGAACAGATCGCTCAAGAACTGCTGCATCTGGTTTACCGTGTTGGCGCGCAGCACATAGATGGGAATATTACGATTCTCCGCATCAACGATCACGCGCTGGCGCTTGCGGTAGTAAGAACGCAGCGTGACAATCACCTGCGCATCCGAAGCATCATCAACGATGACTGCCGGTACGCCGAGCCTTTTGCTTGCCTGCATGAGCCGGTTACGCGCCACTCCGTAGGGATAAATTCGCACGGGTTCAATGCGAGAACTGGAGCTGCGAAAAGTACGGGGCTCCATTTCTCGTTCAGCGCTGCGTCCCGGCTCACGCACCGCAGCGTGTCCCCGCTCTGTGCCACCATCTACGCCCTGCCGGCGGTAACCCTGCCCCATAGCCTGTCCAGGGCGAGTCGGAACGGTGCCCTGTTCGATATGGATTTTGCCATCCTCGCCGCGCGAGCGGATTTCGGGTGGCAGAGGATAGCCGCGCAGCAGCGAGTCGACAGCAGCCGCGACATCTTTGTGGACAGCCATACGGCTGCGGTTCTGTATCTCGATGAGCACGTCGAAGGTCGGCGGAGAACGCCGCTCAAGGACGGTTTTCTGGGTGCCGCGCCGGCGGGCCTCTTCATCGGAGAGGGTCACCGATTCAATGCCGCCGACAAGATCAGACAGGGTGGGGTTGAGCAGCAGGTTTTCCAGCGTGTTCCCGTGGGCGGTGCCGATCAACTGCACGCCGCGCTCGGCGATTGTGCGCGCGGCCGCAGCTTCGAGCTCGCGCCCGATCTCGTCGATCACGATTGCCTCGGGATTGTGGTTTTCCACCGCTTCGATCATGACTTCATGCTGCAGCGATGGCGTGGCCACCTGCATCCGGCGCGCTCGCCCTACGGCAGGATGGGGAACATCCCCATCGCCGCCGATCTCGTTAGACGTATCCACAATGACCACGCGCTTGATCTCCGCCAGGATGCGCGCTGCTTCACGCAGAATGGTCGTTTTACCGACACCAGGGCGTCCCAGAATGAGCAGGCTCTTACCGCTTTCGATCAGGTCCTGAATGATATCGGTGGTACCATAAACGGCACGGCCAACCCGACAGGTAAGCCCGACGATATGCCCGCGCCGGTTGCGAATCGCAGAAATGCGGTGTAGTGTACGCTCCATTCCGGCCCGGTTGTCGGCGTCGAACTCACCGATGCGGTCAACTACATAATCGATATCTGCCCTCGTCGTTTCGATATTGCTGAGGACGATTTCTCTATCGACAAAGCGCGCAGTCGGTACGCGTCCCAGATCCAGGATCACCTCCAGGAGGTTATCCGAGTCATCGGCTTCGATGAGCGCCCGCACGACACCTGGTGGGAGCACATCCAACAGCGCTTGCAAATCATCAGTAATCTTTCGCTGTTCCATAGCGATTATTTATCTCCGTACGTACAATGGGAGCGGAGACTTCAGCGTGGCCACCCTCCAGCGCCGGCAGCGAGAAAACACGCACAGCTTTTTGCTGGATGGCCAGATGCTTTACCATTACAGCCTGGCGTGGGCCGGGCTCCGCCCCCAGATCTTCAATTGCAGGCTCCAGCCAGGACTGATAGGATCGAATACAGAAATAAACCGGTCGCGAACGACGGTAAGGAAGTTTACAAAACAGGTTAGCGAACCATTCTCCCACATTCTCCACGTCGGGGTGAACAATCGGGTTGGCCCAGATCCCCCGACCTCCATATTTCAACTCGACAAAGGCCAGCAGGTTGTCCCCCTGGTAGTACACCAGGCCGCGGGGGTTGTGGGAGTCAAAAGGCTCCACCTGCTGGACCAGCCCCGGAACGACGTTGTTGTACAGCGAGCGGATAGGGATTGCATCCCGGCTGGAAGCCATCCTCCAGCCCAGATCCGGCGGATCGGTCTCGGTTGGTTTCGTCAGAGACCAGATCCGCTGGCGGGTATAAATGGCGAAGCTGCAGCGCCGCAGCGCCTCAAAAGCATCCGAGAACTCATTTGCATCAGCGAGCAAACGGTAGCCGCCCTGCTCTCCTACCGCCCGGGCCATATATTCCACGATTTCGTTTAATGCAGGGGAATCGAGGGCTGACGAGGGTGTCAGAAAGGTAAGGTGGCCATACGGCGCCCCCACGCTGTGCATGACCTGGCCGATGAGGTGACCGTTTTCATGGCCATCACAGCGGCTGACGGCCGTCAAGATCCCCATTGAGGGGGCTAGATAGGAAAACAGCGCCCCGGGAACCAGCAGCGGTCCACGCGTCAACACCAGAGCACTATCAAGAAAAGTGCTCTGGTGTCGGTTGCGGTAAAGTGCAGGAAAATCCCGCCAATCAAACGGGCGGACAGTCATATAGTATTTTACCGTTCCAATCCCAGGGAGCGTCTTTGACCGGTCGAATCTCCTGAAACACTAATCTGAATTGACGAGGGACAGGAAGTAGCGGTGAAAACGATCGTCCTTCGTCAGCTCAGGGTGGAAGGAAGTCGCCAGTAGATGACCCTGTTGGGCGGCAACGATGCGGCCATCTTCAAGAGTTGCCAGAACTCTGGTACCGTTCTGTACCGATTCAATCAATGGCGCACGGATAAAGATCGCAGGGAAAGGCGGCCCCCCTGGTTCCACGGTTTCCAGTGCCTCAACGACCAGATCTGTCTCGAAACTGGCAATCTGCCGGCCGAAAGCATTCCTCTCTACCGTGATGTCCATCAATCCCAGCAGCGGCTGAGACCGGTGGGCGTCTTTGGAGAGAAAAATGGCTCCTGCACATGTCCCCCAAATGGGTTTCTCCCTGCCAAATGCTTTGAGAGGCTCCATCAAGTTAAAAGCTGTGGCCAGCTTTCCGATGGTCGTAGATTCTCCTCCCGGGATTATCAGCCCATCCAGACCATCCAGGTGTTCAGGAAGGCGCACTTCTACGGCTTCTACGCCAATGCGGCGCAGCATGGCGATGTGCTCAATGAAAGCTCCCTGTAATGCTAAAACCCCAATCCTCATAGATGCTCGATGTATTGATTTTAGACTACCAGCCTCGCCCGGCGATCAGTTCCGATTCTGGCATCGCAGAAATCTGGCGGCCTACCATTGGCTCACCCAGGTTGCGGCTGACTTCAGCAAGAATGTACGGATCATTGTAATGGGTGGTCGCCTTGACAATGGCTGCTGCACGACGAGCAGGATCGCCGGACTTGAAGATGCCCGAGCCGACAAACACACCGTCCACGCCCAACTGCATCATCAGGGCGGCGTCTGCAGGAGTGGCGATGCCTCCGGCGGCGAAATTCACCACCGGCAGACGTCCAAGGCGGCGCGTCTCCATGACCAGTTCATATGGAGCGCCGATCTCCTTCGCATAAGACATCACTTCCTCTTCAGCCATAGTCTGCAAACGCCGGATTTCGCCCATCACAGTGCGGGCGTGGCGCACAGCTTCGACCACATCACCGGTGCCCGCCTCGCCTTTCGTGCGGATCATGGCCGCACCTTCACCAATGCGCCGCAGCGCCTCGCCCAGATTGCGACAGCCGCAAACAAAGGGCACTTTGAAGTTGTGTTTGTTAATGTGGTGCTGCTCATCCGCCGGTGTGAGGACCTCAGATTCATCGATATAGTCCACACCAATCGCTTCCAGAATCTGGGCTTCCACAAAGTGGCCGATGCGGCACTTTGCCATGACGGGGATGGATACCGCATCCATTATCTTTAAGATCAGTTCCGGGTCGCTCATACGGGCGACGCCGCCGTGGGCACGAATATCCGCCGGCACACGTTCCAGGGCCATTACTGCAACCGCCCCGGCATCTTCAGCAATTTTTGCATGTTCTGGAGTGACGACGTCCATAATAACGCCGCCCTTCAGCATTTGAGCCAGACCTTTTTTTACAGCAAAGGTAGCAACCTCTTGCTCCATTTCAGTTCCTCCACAGTCGAAATCGACTTCCTGATTTCATTCTACCATGCAGGCGAACGAGTTGCAACACGCCCGGCCCGCCGGCAGAAGCCGGGCACGGCCCACTCGCCAGTAGTAACCCTGCACGCAGGAGACGGTTATCATCTACCGGTTATTCCTAATTTTTGCGCGCCCGGCGCTTGGCCTCCCGCAGGCGAGCCAGAGCATCGCCTTCAGGCGGTGCGGGAGGGGGCTGGGCGGGAGCTGCAGGTTTCGGTTCACCAGCCTGCGGTTCTTTTTCCACCCGCTGCGGAGGAGAATCTTCTCGCCCGGCAGGCGGTTCGTACGCTCCCTGGCGCTGGCGGGCGCGTTCGCGAGCTTCGAAAAGCTGGCCCATCAGGCGCGGCTGGCCGCCTTCCACTGCGCCGCGGCGCGCACCAACCCGCTGGCGCACCCAGGCCCATGCCCTCTGCAAATCATGGCGTGAGACCATGACTCGCCGTACGGCGACATCCAGCGGGAAGAGCAGGGCAGCAGCCAGGAGCAGTGTGCGCCAGATCTCTCGCGCGTAATCCGCAGCTGGCAGGTTGTGCAGAAAAGCTTCTTCGGGGGTGATGATCCGCCCGCTGCCGGCGGCACCGGTGATGCGGGCCAGCTCCGCCAGCAGTCCCTGGTTGATGCCGCTGGCCCGGTATTCGGGCGAATAGGGCACCACCAGCCCCAGCAGCATCTGCCCGACCGGCCGGTCACCGTCATTGATCCCCAGCCAGACCAGATAGGTTCCCGGCTGCGACAGGTCCTCCAGGGTCTCATAGCGCCCCGCGCCTACCTGACCCAGTTCGACTTCACGAGTGGTCAAATCGGGGGCGATAATGCGCGCCGTAACCGTCAGGAAGTTCATCGGCCGGTCATTATCATCCAGGGCTTCCAGACGGATGGCGGCGCGGCCGTCTTCAATGGTCGCCTGAGCCTGCAGCCCTTCGACCTGTGGAACCGGCAGAGTCCAGTTAACAAGCTGGCCGGCGAAGCGGGAGAATCCCTCCCAGCGCAGCCATTCCACCGCCCACTGCCCTTTCAGATCCGAGGTCCACACGGCGGCGCGCCCGAGCCCATACTGCCAGCTTGCCAGCAGGGGATCGCCGCGCGGGGTGAGCAGATCCAGGCGGGCCGTGTTCTTGGGAGAAGTGCCGTTGTAACCGAACAGCGCCGGCAGCGCGTTTGCATCCAGACCGCTGAGGATCGGGCTGGACACACCCGGCAGAGGATAAAACGCCTCATCGATGATATATTCGCCCACCGAGCGCACGGTTTCCTTCAGGAAAAAATCCGGAACGCTGAGGATATCCACCGCCGGGTAAAACGCACCCCCGCCGCGATCGGAGAGTTCGGCCAGGTATAACGCCGAGCCTTCTCCTGCAGCAACCACGCTGAGGGTAATGCCATCCTCGCGCATTTGCTCCGCCAGTTCGAGCAGCTCACCTTCTCGAACCCATCCGTCTGTCATCAAAATAATATGCTTGCGTCTGGCATCCACGCCCTGTAGCGCTTCGTAAGCGGCTTCCACGCCGGTGCGCATGTTGGTCTGCCCCTCGGCCTGGAATGAACCGATGGACTGTTCCAGGGTATAGGCATCCACCAGCGGGCTGATCTGCTGAACCCAGTGAGCACGCTCATCGAACGCGACAACACCCAGATAATCCTGCGGGCCGAGGGCGCTGGCAGAGCGCATGATCGCCTCTTTGGCGATATCCACCTTGGGCTGTCCCACTTCAGCGCGCGTGTACGACTGGTTCAGATCGGGGTTATCGCAGTGACAGCGCCCCATGCTGCCCGATTTGTCCACGGCCAGCACCAGGGCCAGATTGGCCGAGAGTTCCTTGTTGCGCACGTCCATGTACACCGGCAGGGTTTCTTCCAGCGGAGTGCGCAGATATCCACCAGCGCCGAAAGAATTCTCACCCCCGGTCATTAACAGGCCCCTGCCCAGGTCCCTTACATAGGCTTGCAGCATAATACCAGCCTCAGCTGGCAGAGCAGGGTACGGCACATTGGCCAGCACCACCGCGTCGTATGCGGCCATCTCGGGCAGTGTGGTGGGGAACTGGGAGGGTGAAATCGAATCAACATGCATCTGCGCGGCTTCTAAAGCGCTGGCGAGGTTTGTCCCCTCCCCGGGGTCTCCTTCCACGATCAGCACCCGCGGCGGGCCGTGCACCACGGTGAAAGCGCTGGCCTCGTTGTTCTGCAGGCGGTTGTCTATATCGGGGACGATCTGAGCCCGAAAGCGCCGGAAGCCTGCCTCGCCGGCCTCTACGGAAATCGGAAAACGGTTGATTCCTGGTTGTAAGCTCAGCTCACGGGTGGCGATCAGGGCGCCGTCCTCAAACACCCGCAGGGTTGCGCTGGTTTGTGCGCTGCTGCGTACCACTGCGGTGAGATCGAAGTTCTGGCCCTGACGCACATCCACCGGGGCTTCCAGCGCCTCAACCAGCACTTCCACCTCCCCCTGTTCGCTTCCCAGCGGTACGTACACCAGCTCAATGTTGTGCGCGGCAGCCAGTTCGGCCTGATCCAGCGCGGTGCTCAGATTCTCGCGCCCGTCCGAAAGCAGCACCATTCGTTTGGCGCCTTCATCGGGGAAGAGGGCCAATGCAAGCTGCAGTGCACCGGCAATGTTGGTGCGTGTGGTCACCGGTACGGAGGCCAGTCCGTTGAGCAGGCGTTCTTCGGAGGCCAGCCGCTCCACGAGCGCATCCTGTCCAAAGACCACCACCGCCGCCCGGTCTCCGGCAGGCATCTCGTTCACAGCCTGTCGGATGAAGGACTCGCCTGCATCCTGTTCGGCAGGCGGAATGCTGTCGGAGACATCGAGCAGGAAAACGGTAGTCAGCAGGTCGGTGGGCAGACGAATCTGAATACCTGCCAGGGCCAGCACAATGAACAGCAGCAGCAGTGAGCGCAGCGCCAGACCGAACCACAGGCGGCGAGGGGTCTGTCCGCGCCGGCCTACCAGCCCCAGGACCACCGTCAGAGGGATCAGCAGCAAAAGCCAGAGAAACTGCGGGTAAATAAACGCGATATTCATAGACGGTTACCGTCTGAACCTTTCCAGGAAGCGGCTGGCGTCATCGCGCAGGCGTACCAGTGCCGCCCGCTGGTAAACAAACCACTCGCCCGTCAGCACAGCCAGGGAAAGCAGAGCGAACGGCCGCCACCATTCGCGGCGCGCCAGTTGATCCTGCGTCCCTTCGCCCGAACCTTCTGCAGCCGGCCCGGGCAGAGAAGCGGCCGGCTCGATTAGAGACTCCTGATTCGAAAACAGGTTGACCACAAACGCCGCCGATCCGCTCTCCCCCCAGCTGACCCGATACACGCCCAATTCCGTGGTGTCTGCAAAAACCAGCCGCCCGGCGTCCATGTTCAGGCGGACCACGGACCCATCGGGGCGGGTCACGGTCACGGCTTCACCCTCAACAGGCGGCAGGAAGGAGATCGTTTCACCAGGGTTCACCTGCTGCGGGATGCCGCCGCTGCTGCCCGGCACCAGCCATTGAAACAGATTGGCCCACAGCAGAGGGAACGCCATATTCAGCGGCAGGTCTGAGCGCCGGAGATCAAATGCGAGCACAGCCACCCGGCGGCCGTCAACCTCACCAACAAACAACAGCGGGGAGCTGCCTTCTGCAGATTCTCCCATAATGACCGGTCGAGCCCAATCGGGAAGGGGGATGCTCACGGCATCCAGCACGTTGATGCCAGTCAGCGAAACGTGGCTCAACAGGGGATCATCCACGTTGGCCGCGTTCAACACAGGCGTCTCTATCGTCCCGGTGGTGGTAAACATCTCTGTGCTGCTTACCGGGGCGATAAACAACAGATTACCGTCGGGCAGTTCATCCTCCCCGGGTACGTAGCCATCAAAGATGGTCAGATCAGCCTCCGGAATCAGCGGGCCGCTCGCGGCGTCGTTTTCGGCCTGCTCCTCCGCAAGCACCCGCGTGTCCACACGCGTCAGTTCGGCTCCAGGAAACAGACTGATGGCGGTTTCCAGAAAGCGGTTGCCGGGAGAGACCAGCGCCACGGAGATCGAACCGCTGCCACCGGTCAGCACAGCCACGGCCTGGTTGTCGAGCGGAAGCATATCCTCCTCCGCCAGCCGGGCTTCAATCTGCACCGTATCCGGAGGCAGATCCTCGACCACCACCGCCTGCTGCCCCCGGGCAGGCAGTTCCAGATCGTAGGCATTAAGCAGCGCACCGTTGGCATACAACAGCAGGCGGTTCTGAGCCGGCTGGGCCCCATAATTGGCGATCTGCGCGAAGGCAGTCAGCGCGCCGCTGCCCGGTGCCTTCTCCAGGGTCAGCTGGCTGATGGCCTGATTCTGTCCATCGATCCCCACCGGCAGGTACGTCAGGCGGCCCTTGAGCGCCAGGCGCTCGGGGAGGGTCACACGCCCGTCGGAGAGCACAACAATCTCGGTATCGGGCTGGCGTGCGGCGATCGCAGAAGCCAGTTCCAGAGCAACGCCAAGCTCGCTGCCCCCCATTTCCGGCTGGATGCTCTCAATGGCCAGGTGCGCCTGACGGCGGTCCTGCGTAGAAGCCACCCTGACCTGCGCTTCCGTTCCGGCTGAGATCACCGTGATGCGGGCGTCGTCGAGCATATCATCCACAAGCTGGCGGGCCCGCTGTTTGGCTGCTTCCAGCCGGTTTGGCGCGACATCCGTGGCAGACATGCTGGCCGAGGTGTCCAGGATCAGGATCAGAGCCTCCCCGCCCACTCCTTGAACCAGCGTAAAGGGGCGCGCCAGGGCAAAGATCAGGACCAGCAGGAAAAGCAGCTGCAGGATCAGCAGCAAATTGCGGCGCAGGCGCTGCCATGGGGCGTTCGCCTCCATATCGCGCACCATCTTACGCCACAGATATGTGCTCGATACCTCTCGTTCGGTACGTCGCAGTTTCAAGAGGTACAGCGCCACAATCAGCGGCAGGAGCAGGGAGAGGGCGAAAGCTGCCGGAGCCAGAAAGTTCATTTCAATACGCCCTTCTGACGCAGCCAGGCAAAGAGCAGTTCTTCAATGGGGAGCGATGTGTCCAGCGGGACATAATGCATGCCGCGAGCGCTGCAAAAACGGCGCAGTTCTTCCTGCCAGGCCTGCAGGTTCTGGCGGTAGCGTTCGAGCAGCTCATAATCTGCGGTGATTTCCACTTCAGCACCGCTTTCAACGTCGATCAATTTAAGATCTCCCTGCAGGTCGGGCCGCACTTCTTCGGGTGCCAGTATATGCACCAGAGTAACCTCAAATCCCCGTGAAGCCAGCGCGCGCAGTCCATCAAGCCAGCCGTCATCCATCAGATCCGAGAGCAGCATCAGCGGTCCTGGCTGGGAGGCAGCCGCAGCATAGGAGCGCAGGGCACGAGCCGGATCAAAGGACCTGCCTCTGCCGTTCTCCCCATTGTTCTGGCCGGCCAGGTTTTGCAGAAAACTGAACAGCGCCAGCGCCTGGTTCTTCCCGCGGTGGGGAGGAAAATACCGGCCGCTCCCGTTGGCGGACTTGCCGCTAGCGTCCGGCAGGGCGCCCAGCGCTGTGATAGTGACGCGGTCGAGCCCCGCCAGCGCCACATAACCCAGAGCACCCGCCGAGCGCACCGCATACCACAGTTTGTTCGGCTGCCCCCAATTCATCGATGCGCTGGTGTCGATCAGGAAGTGCACCAGCAGGTCCTGTTCTTCGACAAACAGCTTGATGAAGAAGCGCTCCAGGCGGGCATACGCGCTCCAGTCAATACGGCGGAAGTCATCCCCCGGGACATAAGGCCGGTAGTCAGCGAACTCAACCGACTGGCCGCGCTGGCTGCTGCGCCGCTCGCCCTGTAAAGGCCCGGCCGCAGCCCGCCGCGTGACCAGCGCCAGCCGCTCCAGGCGGTGTATGAATTCCTCCGTAAATAATCGCTCTGCCATTTAAGACTATGCCGGTTCTGGCACCAGTGCATCCAGGATGCGTGCAATCACATGATCAGTGGTAATACCCTCGGCCTGGGCTTCAAAGTTCAGAATCATGCGGTGGCGCAGTGCAGGCAGCGCTGAGGTCCGGATATCGTCGAAGGCCACGTTGTAGCGACCATCCAGCAGAGCAATGATTTTTCCGGCCAGAATCATGGCCTGCATGCCGCGCGGACTGGCCCCATAGCGAACCCACTCATTCACAAAGGGTGGGCTGAGCGGATCATCCGGATGGGTGGCTTTCAACAGCCGGGCGGCATAGGCAACCACATGCTCCGCAATGGGTACGCCGCGCGCCAGTTTCTGCATCGCCACAATACGGGCGCCGTCGGCAACAGGGCTGGCCTGTGGTACGTCCACTGCGGTTGTGCGGTTGGCAATTTCCACCAGCTCGTCCACCGAGGGGAAGGGCACGTCGATTTTAAAGAAGAAGCGGTCCAGCTGCGCCTCTGGCAGCGGGTAGGTGCCTTCCATCTCGAGCGGGTTCTGAGTGGCCAGCACAAAGAACGGCTCAGGAAGCCGGCGTGTGGTCTTGGCCACCGTTACGCTGTGTTCCTGCATGGCCTCCAGCATCGCCGATTGGGTCTTCGGGGTGGCGCGGTTGATCTCGTCGGCCAGCACCAGATTGGCAAAGATGGGCCCGGGTTCGAACTGGAACTGCCGCCGGCCCTGCTCGTCTTCCACAATCAGGTTAGTGCCCACAATGTCCGCCGGCATCAGGTCTGGCGTAAACTGGATGCGGTTGAATGCACAGTCTACTGCCTGGGCAAGGGTGCGCACCAGCATGGTCTTCCCCAGGCCAGGAACACCTTCCAGCAGGGCATTACCGCCCGCCAGCAGCGTGATCAGCGTCTGGCGCACCAGTTCCTGCTGGCCGACAATCACCTGCCCGACCTGCTCTTCTATTTCAGCCGCTGTGCTGCGGAATTCATCGGCCGTCATGGTTGTTTCGTCCATCATGCTCAATCCTTTTTTCGTTTCATCTAGCAAAATGCCCACCAGAGCTGTCGTTTACCGTATCGCCGGAAGCGGCTGCGATTGAGAGAATACAACCTCATCCTGGGCGTTGAAACCTTCTGCGAGGGTCCAGCTGTGCTGTCCCGAGCGCACAAGCAAAATGGTGCTGTTGATCACTTCGACGCGCTGGCTCTCACCGTCGTCCCAGGTTATTTCCACAGCCACGATCGCCTCGTCATTGACACGCCCGTGTACATGGCTGGTGCTGGAAAATTCTCCCCGGCCGTCGCGGAGAGAACTACCACTGCCCAGTTGAATGGGCTCGCCCGGATCGTCTGCCGGGCCGCAGCTGCCACCGCCGCTCCGGATCCTCCAACCCAGTGGGAAACGCTGGGTTTCATACACATACAGGCAGGAATCGCGCTGCCCCGGCAGGCGGTTGCCCTCATACAACACCAGCACAAACACATTTTCACCCAGTTCAGCAGTTTGCAGCACCTCGATGCTGTCCGGGTCCACCTGGAAATCACGCGCTCTGTCGTTCAATACCTCCTGTACGGCTGCGCGTTCCGGGCTGATATTCAACAGCGTACCGCATCCGGACAGCAGCAGTACAGTGCACAACAGAGCTGCCGTTGTAAACAAGGCCCTCCCCGGGCTCACCGGTAGAGCTGCCGGTTTCACAACCATACAGACCTCCGTGTTTGCTAAGGTTCCAACTGTGAGAAGTACTCGCGCACGTAATCCTTTAACCCGGAGGGGATGTAGATCTGGTCCATCGCTTCGGCCGCCGCCTCCAGGTAGTCGTAATAGACTTCTTCGTAAGGGATCAGGCTCGGATTTAAAACGCCCGCACCGGGATCGCGCTGTTCGCGCACCTGGGTTTCACCCTGACCGGTATCCTGCCCGGGGATGAAAACTTCTCCATCGCCTCCCTCCAGGCGGTCGCGAGGGACGTAGACCTGTGAGTCAGTTTCATCGACCGCTCCCGACTGGCCGGGTCCCTGCGGGCGGCCGGCACTGCCGCTGCCCCGATTGGGCGGCAGGGTATTCGAACGCGAACCACCGCCGCTCTGGCCCTGTCCTTGTCCCTGACCCTGGCCTTGACCTTGTCCTTGTCCTTGTCCTTGACCCTGTCCCTGGCCCTGACCTTGTCCCTGGCCTTCTCCTTCGCCCTCGCCCTGGTCTTCACCATCCTGGCCTTCGCCCCGCTGGGCAACGCGGCGCCCCGGAGCGCCGGCCTGGCTGATCACCTGCCGGCTGCCCTGCAGCTGGGTGAGCACGCGCTGGATCGCCTGCTGGTCGGCCAGATCTCCCTGAGCTCGCTGCAGAGCTGCAGCAGCATCCTGAGCCGCCTGGTCGAGCGCCTGCTGGTCGCCAGCTTGAGCTGCCTGTGCCATCGCGGCCAGCGCCTGTGCCAGGCTGCCATCGCCCGCCTGAGCCGCGCGTGCAGCCATCTGGGATAGGGACTGAGCCAGAGCCTGTCGTTCGCTGTCATCCAGCGTCTGCAGTTGTTCAGATAATTCGCGCAGCGCTTCGGCTGCCGCGTCCAGGCTGCTTTCATTCTCCGACTGCTGGCGCCCGGCGAGATCCTGCATCTGCGCAGCCAGCGCTTCGAGAGCTGCCTGGCGGGCGCCGGCGTTCGGGTCAGTGCGCCGGCGGAGTGCTTCTTCCAGCCGGGAGAGATCGGCCAGGGCCTGCTCCCGGTCACCGCGGTTCTGGCGCAGCTGGTTGGCCAGCTCTTCCAGCCGGCGCAGCAGTTCCTCCTGCTCTTCCGGAGTCAGCTCCTGTGATGCGGCAATCTCCTCGCGCAGTTCTTCCAGCTCGCGCGCCTGATTATCCGCTGCCTCCGCCACGGCCCTGCGCTCATCCAGAACAGCATCCATTGGATTGGGCAGGTAAAGCAGCGTTCCCGCAGCCGCAAGCCCCAGGGCTGCGGCGATCAAAGGCCGCTGCAGCCAGAGCAGCGGAAAAGCCCGGCGCGGATCGACAAGCCGTGCCGTTTCAACCGCGTCTGCTTTCTGGCGGCTGACCAGGTCTGGCTCGAAAGAGGCGAACATCCGGCTGTGATGTGAGCCGCCTGCATCCAGGATGTAACCGGTGGACAGGCGCTCTTTAAGGCCCAGCTCCACATCCGCACGCCTGGCGACCTGAATCAGAGGCATCGGACGCAGCAGCGAATAGGCGATCACCGCCAGCAGCCAGATCACCGGCGGCAGGAATGCCCACAGGGTCAGCCGCTCTACTGGCCAGATGCGCCCGGCCAGCAGCACTGCTGCCACAGCCGCCAGGGATATCCACAGCGTGCGCTGCGCCAGAAGCCAGCCGTCCCTCAGGCGTAAGCGCCGTTTAAAGCGGATCAGATATGGATCCAGGGAGGTTTTCATGTTCTCCACCTGCATAACACAGCTCCTTAATACCCCCGGATCCCAGCCGCATCCTGCACCAGCCGGTTATTCGGCTGCAGGCCAACCGGCTCTCCATCTACGGGACCGGGATTAGGGGTTGGCGTTGGTGCATCCACCGGCACCGCCGGCTCGATAATCGCCGGTGCCGGGACAACCCCTGGCAGATCCATAAACGGCGTGGGAGTGGCACTGAATAAGCCCGCGCCTTCATAGCGGTCCGTAGTGCTCCAGAATGCAAAACCAACCGCAGCAGAGAACAGCAGCAGAATGAGAAGCGCAGCCGCGAGGTTTTTCCAGCCAATCCGCCAGCGGCGGGCTGGCTGTACCAGGCGCATGGTGATCATATACAGGACCAGGGTCAACAGCCCGTAAAAGGGCAGGCTGTAGTGATACAGCGGTCTGGGGATGCTGGTCTGGCTGACCGGCATGTCGATGCCCAGGAACAGCCCCCCGAAGACATAGTACAGGGGATTTCCATACGGGTTGTTTGCCACCGACGAGATCGTGGAAAATAATGCCGAGATCGGGCTGGGGACCAGAAGCCAGCGAGGCGGCTGAGTCTGGAGCAAAATGCTCGTCGCCATGGCGGCGAACAGTGGACCGAAAAGCAGCAGGCCAACGGTCAGATAGCTGACCACTGTAGCCCGCCCGGTGCGACCGAACAGGGCGGAATAGAAGAGCCCGATCACACCAAACATTACCGCCAGCACAATGAGCAGGACCAGCGCCTTGACCATGTCGCGCGGCGAAACTCCGCCGAAGATAAACACCAGGCTCGACATGGGTACGGCAGCAAAGACCAAAAGAAACACATAGCTCAACGCCGATACCAGCTTCCCGGAGAGGATGCTCGCCGGCCGCAGCGGTGTGGCCATCAACATCTCGTAGGTCTGCTTTTCCTGCTCGCCGCTGATTGCGCCTGCTGTCACCGCAGGCGTGACGGCGCAAACCAGGAGCAGCTCCAGGAAAACCAGGCCGGTAAACAGTGCCTGTCCGATTTGCGGGCTGATCGGCAGTCCGGTGTAGCGCGTGCTGGCGAGCGCCAGTTGATACAGGATATAACTCGCCGCTGCCATGAAAAGTAAAATCCCCGTGAGCGTGGCAAAGGCGCGCACCCCACGCATGCGCGAGCGAAGTTCTTTTACAATAATTGGGTTTACGCCCAGCGGCAGCCTGACCCATCCCGGTTTTGCTGCCTCGCTTCTCGCTGTCATCAGGCCACCTCCCCCTTCGTCAGGCGAAGGAAGACTTCTTCCAGATCCGTGGCGGTTTCTGCAAACGATGCCACGCGCACCCGGTTGGCCAGGAGCACCTCCAGCAGGTCTGCCGCGGCATGTTCATCGCCAATGAAATCAACCTCCAGGCTGTCGTCAACCGGAGCCACCCGGTTCACCCCGGCCTGGCGGCTCAAAATCTCCTCAGCATGTTCCAGATCCGATAGTACCTTTATGCGCAGGGTGTGCGCATCCTGGATCCTCCTGCGGATTTCATCCAGCGGACCACTGGCCACCAGCTGCCCTTTTTCAATGATCCCCACGGCATCGCACAGTTCCGCCAGTTCGGTCAGGATATGCGAACTGAGGATCACGGTCTTCCCCATGGCGCCCAGTTCGCGCAGCAGTTCGCGCATCTCAACCCGGGCGCGGGGGTCCAATCCCGAAGCAGGCTCGTCAAGCAGCAGCACCTGGGGATCGTGGACCAGAGCGTGCGCCAGGCACAGACGCTGCCGCATGCCGCGTGAGAGTGTCTGCACGTAGGCGTCACGTTTCTCTCCCAGATCGACCAGATCCAGCAGTTCCGATATGACTCGCTTTCGCCGCTCTGCAGGGATCCCATAACAGCGAGCAAAGAAGTCCAGGTATTCCCACACCAGCAGGTCTTCGTACACGCCGAAGAAATCCGGCATGTAGCCGATCTGACGCTGTAGATCACGCCAGTTGTGGTTGACCGGCTGCCCGTTGACCAGTATTTCTCCGGAGGATGGCTCGAGTAAACCGGCCAGCATGCGCAGGGTGGTGGTTTTACCTGCGCCATTGGGGCCGATCAGGCCGTAAAGCACGCCCTGGGGAACGCCCAGGTTTAAGTCCTGCACGGCCCAGACCTTGCCAAAGCGCCGGTTTAAATTTCGGGTTTCAATGGCGTACACGGTCAACTCTCCTGCCCATCCGGAGACCCGGCAGCCTCCAGCCCCATATCCACGTAATAGCAGCCCTGGGTGTTGTTACTGCTCAATCGCACCCGGATCAACCCGGAATCATTCACCAGGCTGCCAGCATCGGTGATGACGTTGAGCCCCTGAACAACCTGAGGCAGCTCTCCCCAACCGTTCTCACTCCAGTCAAAAACGGCCACTTCGGGAGCATCCCACCAGCCGGCATCGGTCGACAGCGAAAGTTTTAGCTCATTGACCGGCAGCCGGCGCAGTTCTTCAGGCACCGTGAACTCGAACACCGCCTCGCCGCTGGCCAGGTAAACCGAGGGGCTGCTCATATCGCCGCATATCCCCCCGTCGCGGGGTATTTCGACCAGCGAGCCGGGGATCATGCCTGGCGGGAGGGAGATCGTCCCATCTGACGGAAAGTTGTATTCAAGCGGCTGATATACCAGGGCAGTGGCCTGCTGCTGGGGTTCACGACCGCGAATAGAGAGTGCAGGCGGAGCATCGTCCACCCATCCCAGCAGCATCACTTCCCGGCTTTCACCCCAACCGGTCATACGGCCCGAGCTCATCCGCATCCAGGGACCGCTTTCAAAGGTGCTCTCGACGACCGAACGTTTGACTTCGGCCTCGCGCGGCGGGCCGGAAGCGCCCTGGTTGATAAACTGGTCTTCAAACAGCATGTAGCTGAGCGGCGGACTGAAGCGCTGTCCACTGATTTTCAGAAGATCGAGAACCACTTCGGCTTCTTCACCGGGCGCCAGATCCCCGAGCCGGACGAAGGATTTCCCCAGGATCACGACCGCATCACGGATAACCTGAGAGGTTTCATTACGGATCACGCCTCGGAGCAGGTCGCCGTCGACCTGCAGGTCGGCGCTGATCTGTCCAAAATCCGGCCAGATTTCTTCTGACATAAAGCTTTGCATCGACCACTGGTTGACACTCAACCCGCGCACTTCGCCGGTCTCGCCCTGTACGAAGACCACTTCACTGCTCGTGCTGGTGGAAGGAAGTCCCCCTCCCCAGGGGTCATAGTAGGTCTGTATAGGGCTGAGCAGACCCTGTCCTGCGACCTGCACCTGGTAATTATCCGCGCCAGGAGAGAAAAGCCCCAGATAGCTGGTTACACCGGCAGGCGCGCCCGGGCGCATCTCGATGACGGCCACCTTATTGACCACCAGATCGGTGCCGCGCAGCAGGTAGCCGATGCCGAAGGAACCGGCGGAGAACAGGATGGTGATCAGCGGGATGGTAACCCAGGCCCAATGCAGGCGTTTGCGCCAGCGCAGCACCAGGTAATTCACCGGCCCCACCAGCAGAATGTAGATGCCCAGCAGCAGCGCCAGTCCCTGCACAGAGGGCAGGTCCAGCACAGGCATATTCGAAAGCGTATAGGGCATCGACTGGGCGCGCATCTGGCGGGCGGACATGTCCGGGGGCAGACTATCAGGATACGCAGCACCCGGAGACAGCAGAGCCTGCCAGAAGTTTTCAGTGCCGCTCCAGCCCTCAAAAGGCGGTGCGGTCAGGTCCAGTGAGACGAAATCTACCAGGCCGGCGCCGAACGTCCGCTCAACCACAAGAGGAAAATCCTTGCTGCCGGCCAGGACTACAGAGTCCCCGGCATCTCCAAGCACGGCCACAAAAGGACCGGGGTCCCGCGAACTTTCTGTCCCGGCAAATTCTGCCAGCGGGGCTAATTCTTCAGCGCTGATCTCTTGAATCTGACCACCCTGCACCGGCAAAATATCTGCAAAGGCTGCACTGGTCTGCTGGAAGCCTGCACCGCCGCCGATAACCAGGCGACCTCCTGCTGCGACCCAGGCCTTCAGCACGGCAGCCTGGTCCGGGGTGAGAGAGGAAGTATCTACCCCGTTAAAAACCAGCACGTCAAGCGATTTCAGCCCCTCCACGCGCTCCGGGAGCTCCTGAAGACCGATATCCACCAGGATGATAGGACGGTGGCGGCCGGGCATCTCAATCCCCGACATCAAAGCCAGTGCACCGCGTTCCGGAGCGACCAGTCCAATCAGGAAACTGATGTTCGGCTGAGACTGGACAGGAACTTTCTGTGACTCGATCCTGCGGTCTCCAGACACCAGTTCCACTTCGATTTCACGCGAAAAGTTGTTGGGGAGGACATAGACGGGAACGCGCTTACGCGCACCGGCAGGGAGAGATACCGGAACTGCAAATACGGTCGAACCGGCGCTGCCTCGCACCCTCACGCGCACCTCGCCATCGATATCGCCGCCGCTGTTCTCCAGCTCTACCCAGACTGGCAGCCATTCTCCATACTTGAAATAGCCTTCAAAAGCAGGCTGCGCGCGCATCTCAACCCCGGATGTCTGAGCAGCAGCATGAGAGGCAGCTGTCCCAGATAGCACGGCGATCAGCAGCAGCGCAGTGACCAGACGGATTATCCTCTTTTGCATCTTTATAAAGACCTCCCGATTCGGCCTTCGGTGATCAAGGGCAGCAGCGAAGCCTGACAGAATGGGGCGCTTCACACAGCGCCGGGAATATGCAGCAGTACAGCAGAAGGGAAATCCCCTTCCTGAGTTTATTGACGCTTATATCCGGACAAAAGTTCCCCTCATTGTTTTCGCCCGCATAAGGCAACTATAGCACATTTCTCCAGCCTCACTGCCCACACGCACGCTGCGTCCTTTTTGGAAAATGTCCGTCTATATGGGTGAGAACGGATATACTGTGAACAGGAGAAAGTCTCATGGACAGTCAGAAGGTGAAGGAAGAAGTCAGAAAACACTATGGGGTCATCGCCAGCCAGGGTGGCTGCTGCGGCAGTTCCAGCAGCGCCTGCTGCTCGAATGGGCCCGGGGAACTCATTTCCATCACGGAACTTGAGCCCGAAAAGGTGGATGTGATCCGCGCAGCAGACCTGGGGCTGGGATGCGGTATGCCCACCCGCAGCGCCGGAATTCGTCCCGGAGAAACCGTGCTTGATCTGGGAAGCGGGGCCGGGATCGACGCCTTTCTGGCCGCCAGAGAAGCCGGCCCGGAAGGGCGCGTAATCGGCGTGGATATGACGCCTGAAATGATCGCCCGAGCGCGCGCAAACGCGATAAAAGGCGGTTTCAATCAGGTAGAATTTCGCCTGGGAGAAATTGAGGCGCTGCCGGTTGAATCGGAAAGCGTGGATGTCGTCATTTCGAACTGCGTGATCAACCTGGTACCCGATAAAGCGAAAGCCTTTTCTGAAATTTACCGGGTTCTGCGCCCGGGCGGGCGTTTCTCGATCTCCGACATCGTCACAATCGGACATGTCCCTGATGAGATCCGTCAGGATATGGAGCTGTGGGCAGGCTGTATCGCCGGGGCCATGGAGATTACAAATTACCTCAATGTGATCGTTCGTGCCGGGTTCCAGGAAGTGAAAGTCAGTCAGAAGGTAGAATTTGACACCCCACAGGGGCAGGACTACAGCTTCGCCAGCATCACAGTTGAGGGGCGCAAAGCATGACGTTATCGACGGCAGAAATCTGGGAGCACTTCAGCCAGCCGCTGCGGGCGTTCATCATCCGCCGGATCGATAATCCGGACGACGCGGAGGACCTGCTCCAGGACATCTTCGTCAAGATTCATACCCACATACCAGAGCTGAGAGATGAGGAACGACTGGCGCCCTGGCTGTACCAGATTGCCCGCAACGCAGTGGCCGATTACTACCGCAAACAGCCCGCGTTAGTCGAACTGCCTCCAGACCTCAGCGAGGACATTGAACCGGAGGAAGCAGACCCGGAGGCGCAAATCGCCTCCGGGCTGCGGAACATGATCGCCAGCCTGCCCGAGAAGTACCGTCAGGCGCTGCTGCTGGCCGAAATCCAGGGATTAAAGCAAAGAGAGCTGGCCAGCCGGCTGGGCATTTCCATCAGCGGGGCAAAGTCGCGCGTGCAGCGCGGCCGGGAGATGCTGCGCCAGAGGCTGCTGGACTGCTGCCATTTTGAGTTCGACCGGCGCGGGCGGGTGATCGATTACACACCGCGCCCGGACTGCTGCCGGTCGTGCAGGTGCTGTTCAACTGCAGCAGCAATATAGTTCAAATTAGTTTGATATATTTCCAGAGGATAAAGCAGGTGTTCATGCACAAAGCCCGGCGGGAAAATCACTTTGACAAAAAAGCACTGCAGCCATACTGTGAGTTCCTCTTCGAAGATGTACTTTAGATCGGAAATCAAAATCCTGGCGCTGCAGAACGAAGGTGAAGCGACCGGCGCCGTGAACGCAAGCAATTACGTGCAGAGCGGCAGCTGTCCTTTCCGTCTGCGGCCTGATGATGACCTGCAGAGAATAAGGTCAGCGTTCTTATGCCTGGTCACAGAATCAAAGCGCCGGACCTTGCCAGCATTTGGGAGAGACCTGGCCAACCAGGGCCACTGTTAGCATCTCTGTGCCCAGGAAAAGTACCTGTTGAAAGCACAGGGCAAGCAGTTACCAGCACCTCCGAAAGGTCCTGGTGTACTGCTCGCTCACCGGATACAGTGAAATCAGTATCCTATGATCACAGAGGGCATAATTTCCCAGGGGAAACACGTATGCAGCCTGGTGTCAGTGCAAATGCGAGCTGAACCGTGGAACATAGAGGCCGGATGTTTCACGTGAAACCTCCGGACAGCACCATTGTTTCACGTGAAACGTCAACAAAAAACCTCCGGGCCCAGCCGGTCCGGAGGTTTTGCATCAAAAACGAGTAAACTATAGAACGCCGTTCTCGTACGCCCAGCGATCCAGGGTTTCTTCGATCAGATCCAGATAGGCGTCGAATGCGCGCACTCGCTCAACGAAGGCGTCGCCGTATATTCCCATCTGAGTAAAGGCTTGCTGCCAGTCTTTTACAACCGGTGAATCCTCGGGGAGTTGACAAACGGCCTGGACCCACTTGCGCTGCAGCGCCCACATCAGGAGCTGGGGCTGGCCGGCAGCGATGAAAGAGTCAAACGCCTGCTGGTAATAAACTCGACGCGCCGGGTGAAAGCGTGCTTCCGAGCTGACTTCGTATGCCGCATCAAATGCCGCTTCCCAGGGCGAAAGCCAGGAGCGCACCGTTTCGGTATCGAGATTGTTAGCGCCCAGCAGCCCCAGAAGTCCGGGGTACAGGCCGGGCTGCCCCACCGCCTCTGCACGCTGCTGGTATTCGAGCAAATAACGCCGTTCGGTCAGGGGCTGACTGCTAAGCGATGCGATGGCATTTACGGCATGGTCCAGGGCCTTATAGTACATCGCAATCTCTTTTATCCCGGCACCTTCCGCCTTTTGATCGATTTCAAACCACATCTGGCGGGCATGCTCTGCCTGGCTGCGCGCACGCTGCATGACATTGCTTGCATCATTGAATTGACCGCGCACGCTGGCCTGTGTGAAGTCCATAAAGTGCTGCGGGTCATACAGGATCGTACAGGAAAATATCGTCGGGCCCATCCAGGGGTGAACCCGCAGCTGGCGCGGCTGGCGGTAATCACGGTGATGGTGGTGTGAAATATCCAGGTGTATTTCCCGCGTGATCGGGACAATTTCACGGGCCTCTGTGGCTGCATCTGAATGAATAAAGACCAGGTCGATATCTGTGGTGCCGCCCAACAGAAAACCATCATCTCTCAACAGCGAGCCGCAGAGATAGATCGACATCAATCCACGGTCCGCACGGGTTCGCCGGGAGACAGTGTCCTTGACGATATTCATTAATGTATCGCGGGTGATACGCATGCAGAACCCTCTCCAGAGGTCAGCTCTTCAGCTCTCCTTTGTTCCGTCGAAGGGAAGCTCGGGCTGATAAGGCGCTTCTTTCAACGCTTCCCTTATCCGGTTTTCAACCCACTTGAGATCCTCCGGGTTACGCACGAAATCCAGGTGATTGGTATCGATTGCAAGCACAGGGGAGCGGCGGCTCCAGTTATCGCCAAAAAATGACTCGTAGGCCTGATTGAGCTGTTCGATATAGGCACGATCCATGTTGCGCTCATAAGGGCGGTCGCGCTGGGCAATGCGCTGCATCAGCATGTCCGTATCCGCGCGCAGGTACACGATCAGATTCGGAACCGGGATCTTCTCCGCCAGTGCTTCGTGCACCCTGTAATACATGTCCAGTTCATCACCTTTCAGATTGATACGGGCAAAAAGTGCATCCTTCTCAAAGGTGTAATCACCGATCAGATTCTCCGACTGCCGCAGTACAGCCTGGACGTTATTGCGCTGCTGGTGGTAGCGGCTGAGCAAAAAGAATATCTGCGTCTGAAACGCATAGCGCTCGCGATCGGAATAAAAATCGGAGAGAAACGGGTTTTCTTCAAAGACCTCCAGGCACAGGGTTGCCTGAAAGGCAGGCTGCAGCAGACGAGCTAATGTCGTCTTACCTACACCAATGACACCTTCAATTGCGATATACATGATGTGTTCTATCCTGGCAATTTAAGGATGGCCTGCAGAATCCAGATCCTGGAAAATCCTGCGGGCATAATAATTTTGGCTGCACACGAGCGACCGGCTATAAGGATACCAGCGAACAGGGAGGAGTGCAACCTGATTTCGCACATTACCTGGCTGCCACCAGCTTTCTGCGCAGCAGAGCGCCGGTTCTCCGGAGAAGCTGATAACTTAAACCACAAACCAATAAATTATGCTAATAACATATAATCTTTCAATGTTGTGTGCATATAGCGCTGTATTTTTCCGTGCGCATCCTTTTAAATATGCATTTGTTGTATTTTACTTGACATTTCGTGGCGCAGCGTTACACTATAGTTGTCCCTGTAAGCCTTTTTCCACCCATCGAAGGAGACCAACATGCCTGCATTAAATCGTGTGCAATTGATTGGATGGCTGGGGAAAGATCCCGACGTTCGCCAGACGACCAGCGGGAAAAAAGTTACCAGCTTCAGTGTCGCTGTCAACCGCCGCTGGAAATCCGGCAGTGATACCCGCGAAACGGCGGACTGGTTCAATATTGAAACCTGGGGCCGCCAGGCCGATTTTTGCGAACAGTACCTGAAGAAAGGCAGGCTGGTCTTCGTCGAGGGCCGTCTGCAGACCGACCGGTATGAAGTCAATGGCGAAACCCGCTACTTCACCAAAGTGGTCGCCAGCCAGGTGCAGCCGCTCGACCGCCATGACACGGACGCTATTAGCGACGAAGAAGAGCTGACAGATTAAATAAAAAAACAGCACCCATTCTCCGGGTGCTGTTTTTTTTAATGCCTGGAATCAAGCGTTAATCAAGTACGGCTTCCAGAAAAGTCTGCAGCGTCAGTTTTCCGGACAATTCGCGGTGCGGTACGCGGCTTAAAGGGCTGGCGGTCACAGCGGCATCCGCAAGGATCTGGGCAGTACTACCGCCGCGCCGCTGCGCCTGCATATAAGCCATGCCGATCTCCATCCAGTAGCCCATCCCCGCTTCGCGATCGTCCGGCGGCTCGCCGTTCTCAGCTCGCTGCCAGGCGGCCATCGCTCCTACCAGTGCCTGAAAGACATTTCCGGAACTGGTAATGGCGCTCAGGTCCCTGTTTTCGATCACCGGCTGCACAGCCCGCGCGAGGTCAGCCTCGGTAATCTCGTGCTTGCGAAACTGCTCCACGAAACTCGCCAGGCCGCGGGAATACACCTGTGCCGAGCCGTTGTTTTCCAGTCCGGCCAGACGCTGGCTGACGGCTTCCAGCGCGCCGGTGAGCCCGCGGTTTGCATTTTCGCGCGCGGCCAGTGCAGCTGCCTGGAAGGCTTCCAGCATATGATCCCCATGGTTGCCGTTCACTGTATCCGCACGGTTCAGGTTTTCACGCTGTGCGGCCAGAACGTCTGCAACTGCATTTAATGAACGCGAAAGATCCATCCTTTATGCCAGTGGCTCCATGGTTAAACTTTCGAGTTCTTCCACCATCCGGGCGATCACATCAAAGCCGCCCTGCCAGAAATCGGCGCTGTAAATATCGATACCGGCTGCGCGCAGAATTTTCTCCGGCGCTTCAGACCCGCCGGCCGCAAGGATTTTCAGGTAGCGCGGCTTGAAGCCCTCTCCTTCCTCGCGATACTGCTGGTAAAGGGAGAGGACCAGGAGCTGCCCAAAGGCGTATGCATAAACATAAAAGGGTGTGTGGTAGATGTGCGGGATAGAAACCCACTCCCAGCGGAACTCGTCGCTAACCTCCACCGCGTCGCCGAACTGGCTCAGTAGATTCTGCAGGTAGGCATCCGAAAGCTGCTGGATGGAGGCACCGTCGGCGATCATCTGGTGAGCCTGACGTTCAAAGAGGGCAAAATATGCCTGACGCATGATGGTTGCGTAGGCATCGTCCACCTGGCGGAAAAGCAAATCGAGCCGGACGGCATCATCCGTTTCCTGCTCCAGCAGCCGGTCAACCAGGATCATCTCGGCAAACGTTGAGGCGGTTTCGGCAAGCGGCAGTGACGCCTGATGGGTGAAGACGGTGTGGTTGCTGGCCAGCATCGCATGGATGGCATGCCCCAGTTCGTGGGCAAGCGTAGCGACATCATCGGCTTTGCCCTGGAAATTCACCAGCACCCAGGGGTCCAGATCCGGAATCACCGACCAGCAAAACGCCCCACTGCGCTTTCCGCGGCGGACTTCACTGTCTATATGTCCTTTCGCGAATACACGCCGGGCCATTTCTTCCATGCCCGGCTCAAAGCTGTGGAAAGAACGCAGCACCGTATCGACTGCCTGATCAAAGGCGTATGTCTTCTCCGACTGCACCACAGGGGCATACACGTCGTAGCGCCGCAGTTTCTCCATACCGAGCAGCCGGGCTTTGAGGCGGAAGAAGCGCTGGAAAATGACTGCATTGCGCTCACAGACATCCAGCAGGGTATCCACCGCTGCGTCAGGAATATTGTTCATCAGATTACGGGCAGAGATTGGGGTAGCGAAATGGCGCAGCTCTACCTGCTCGTTGTACCAGTCGCGCACCACCGCCTGGTAGATCTGTCCCAGAATCGGCCCGTCCTGTGCGTACACCCGGTAGAGTTCCTGGTAAGCGGCCGCGCGCAGATCCGGGTCGCTCTGACGCACGTACACCATGAGCTCGCCGCGCGTCAGTTCCTTCTCTTCACCATCGACCACGATCTTAAATGTATAGCGGTTCGTAATCGAATCGTAGAGGTTCGTTAATGCATTGACGCCGGTCACGTCCTTAAGGTTGATCACTTTTTCTTCGGGCTCGCTGAGGGTATGCGGCCTGAAATTGCGCATCTCTTCCAGCCAGTAGCGGTAGTCGCCGCTCGCTTCCATCAGTCTGGCTGCCGTTTCGTCGTCGAGTTCTTTCCACCACAGGCTAAAAAACAGCGTGCGGTTGGTCACTTCGGCCATCAACTGGTCGACCCGGGCGATGAATGTCTGCGCGTCCTGGTCCTGGGTATCGGCAGAAAATCGAAGCCCGGCAAAACCGTAAATGCGCATGGCGAGCTTTGTAATTTCTTCCAGCTGGCGAACAACATCCATAAAGGATGCAGGGGAAATATCTGCTCGAAGCAGGCTGCGGCAGCCTTCAAAATTGGCGACCATAGATTTCAAATCGTCCCAGGCTTGCTGCATCTCGGCGCTGTCCTGAGCCGGAAAGAGGTCCGCCAGACTCCAAGATGTTTGAGAAATCGAAAGTTCCATATTTGCCTCGCAATTGAAAAAACTGCTGCGCTGCAGGGCTGCAGCGCGTCAAATCAGTGGATCCTGCCTGCATTGCTTCAAGCGCTGCAGGCTAATCAAGATCTTTCAAATAGGTGCTGCGAAACACCTGTCGAAGCCGGTCGATCGGTTGTCGTTCCCCCGTTTCCGGATCATCGTAATACCACAGTTCCCAGCCATTACCTGGCGCCTGCCGGATCTGTCGGGCGAACTGGTGTATTGATCCGCGCTGGTGATTATACTCGATCGCCCCATCGGCCAGTACGGTTGCGGTTTCCGTTCCGTTTTTCCCCAGGTAAAGCTGCTGCCCCGGCTGCAGCAGACCGTACTCAACCAGCAGACCAAAGGGGATGCGCGGCTGTTTTCGAGGATTGGGGGTGCTGTAGACGCGCGGTATGTAAGGCCCCTGCGGGGCAGATTCTATACGTTTGCGCGCCAGTTCCACATACTGCGCTTCGCGCTCGATGCCGATCCAGTGACGGTGCAGCCGCCGGGCAATGTAACCGGTCGTCCCGCTTCCAAAGAACGGGTCCAGAACCACGTCCCCGGGATTAGAACACAGCAGGATAATCCGGTACAGCAGGGCTTCCGGCTTTTGCGTGGAATGGGCCTTGGTGCCGTCGATTTTCAATCGTTCGCTGCCCGAGCAGATCGGTAAAGCCCAGTCGCTGCGCATCTGCAGGTCGTCATTGAGCGACTTGGCTGCATGATAATTAAAGGTATAAGGTGCACCGCGTTCTTTCTGGGCCCAGATCAAAGTTTCGTGAGCATTGGTGAAGCGCACGCCGCGGAAATTGGGCATGGGATTATTTTTAATCCATACCAGATCGTTTAAAATCCAGTACCCCAGGTCCTGCAGGATCGAACCCACCCGGTATATATTGTGGTATGTTCCGATCACCCACAGGGTGCCGGTTGGTTTGAGCACCCGCCGGCAGGCGCGCAGCCATGCGCGTGTAAACTGGTCGTAAGCTTCGAAGCCGCTGAACTGATCCCACTCATCCCTGACAGCATCCACGCGGGTCAGGTTCGGACGCCAGAGTTCCTGCCTGAGCTGCAGATTGTAAGGGGGATCGGCAAATATCAGATCGACCGATTCCCCGGGCAGTGTCTCCAGCACCTCGATACAGTCACCTTCAATGACCTGATTCAGCGGCAGTGAATCCACAGGCAGTGTCCTGATGTCCTCTCAAGAGCGTCCAACTATATATTGAAACGAACGTGCATGATATCTCCGTCCTGGACGGTGTAATCTTTACCTTCCAGGCGAAGCTTCCCTTTCGTGCGCGCCTCGGTCATTCCACCCAGTTCTACGAGATCCTGATAAGAGATCACCTCGGCCCGTATGAACCCCTTTTGTAAATCCGTGTGGATGACGCCGGCAGCTTCGACGGCCGGGGTGCCGCGGTGTATCGTCCAGGCGCGCACTTCGTCTTCTCCAACGGTAAAGAAGGACTGCAGCCCGAGCAGATCGTAAGAAAGGCGGATGACGCGCTGCAGCCCCAGTTCTTCGATCCCATACTCGCTCATAAACATCTCGGCTTCTTCTGGCGAAAGCTGGGCCAGTTCCATCTCCAGCTTGCCGCGCAGGGGAGCAACGGAGCTTTTACGGTGATTATAGGGGATCTCCGGCGCTGGCTGGTCATCGTCCAGATTCAAAATGACCAGCACCGGCTTCTGGGTCAGGAAACCGAAGCCGGACAGCGACCTGGTCTCTTCCGCAGTCAATTCCAGGTCGCGCAGCGGGATATCCTGGGCGAGAGCGGCGTTCAGGCGGTCGAAAAGCTCGATCTCGCGCTCAATCACAGCCTTATCGCGCCCGCCGCCCTTGCGGCGCTCATCGTGCAGCCGCTCGAGCTTCCGTTCCACGGAGATCAGGTCATTGATCAACAGCTCGCCGTCCATCGCTGCGATATCACGCTGCGGGTCTACCGAGCCGGCGGGGTGGGGAACGCTGGGGTTATCGAAACAGCGCACCACATGGACAAAACCATCCATCTGCGTCAGCTGGTTCAGCAGCTGGCCAGAGATGGCTGTTTTATTTTTGCTGCCTTCCAGCCCGGCGATGTCTGCGTACGTGACCTTCGCATAAATCGTCTTCTGAGGGCGGAACATCTCTGAAAGGCGGTCAACGCGCGGGTCCGGCACATCGACGACGGCGGTGTGAACGTCAAAGCGTCCCCCGCTCATGGTGGTCGGCTGGTCGCCGCGCGTCAGGGCATTAAAAACGGTTGTTTTTCCTGATTGGGGAAGACCTATGATTCCTAGCCGCATAAGGGTTATTCCAGGTTATGAGTGATGCTATCCTTTCGTGAGAGTGTACGCCCCCGGAAGAACGCGAAGGGGATGCTTCAATTATACCCGTCGAAAGAAAGTCTCCTGCGGAGGTCGAGCAGCAAAAGAATGCGACCGGAAATCTTCAACGGCGGTAGAATCGGGCTTCCTTCGCACTGCACTCCATCCTATAATAAATGGGAATGAGGCCCAACTGCTGCAGAACAAACATCTGCACAGCCGGATGCAGGTTCAGGAGGAAATTATGCCATCGCTCAATGAGGTGCTCGCCGTTATCCTGGGCGGCGGTGTAGGAACACGGCTTTACCCTCTCACGAAACAGCGCTCCAAACCAGCCGTGCCGATCGCCGGTAAATACCGCCTGATCGACGTGCCGATCAGCAACTGCATAAACTCACAGATCAGCCAGATTGCAGTCCTCACCCAGTTCAACTCCGTTTCGCTGCACCGTCATATCACCCAGACGTATACATTTGACACCTTCCATCGCGGCTTTGTCCAGATCCTGGCAGCCGAGCAGACGCCTCGCAGCCGCGACTGGTATCAGGGAACTGCAGATGCTGTGCGGAAGCAGTTGTTCGAAATCAAAGCCACCCGCGCCCGGTATGTCTTAATTCTGGCAGGCGATCACATCTACCGCATGGATTACCGGGAGATGGCCCAATTCCACTGGGATAACGGCGCCGATATCACCGTCGCCGTCCAGCCGGTCAGCCGGGAGGAAGCCTCCCGATTTGGACTCCTCAAAAGAAATGCCGGTAAACGGATCACAGCATTTGTAGAAAAACCGCGCGATCCCGATGTGCTGGCCGAATTTGTCAGCCGGGACGATCCTGAACAGCCCTACCTGGGTTCAATGGGAATCTACTTTTTCAACACTGACGTGTTGATCGATTTGCTCGAAAACACTACCTACGATGATTTTGGTGGCCAGGTTGTGCCGAATGCGCTGAGTACGTGCACCGTTTTTGGCTTCGACTTTACAGGTTACTGGGAAGATATTGGAACTATCCGCTCATTCTATGAGACCAATCTGAAATTCACCCGTCCGGATTCTCCGTTCAACTTTTACGATCCAGACCAGCCCATCTACACCCACGCCCGCTATTTGCCGGGGTCTGTGGTTCAGGGAGGCACCCTGAATAACGTGATATTGAGCGAGGGCTGCCATGTCATCAATGCCCATATTTCAGATTCGATCGTCGGTGTGCGCGGACAGATCTCTGATGGGGTGCGCATGTCGAAGACCGTGTTTATGGGCGCAGACTACTACGATCCGAAAAACGAAGAACCACGCGGCGGAATTCCTCTCGGCATCGGGCGCGACTGCCAGATTGAAGGCGCGATCATCGACAAAAACGCCCGCATCGGTGAGGGTGTGGTCATCCGTCCATTTCCACGCGGTACAGAAATCGACGCCGGCAGCTGGGTGGTGCAGGATGGAATTGTCGTCATCCCGAAAAGTACTGTACTGCACCCTGGAACCTACATCGGCCCGGAATAACCGTCAGGCAGTGAAAAAGGGACGCCCCTAACCGCGTCCCTTTTTATATTTCACATCTTAATGACTTAAGCAGAGTATTCAACAGCCCGGGTGTAAATTTCAAACTGCGGTGGATTTTCCATGTGTTTTTTCACCGTGCAGAGTTCTGCGGCGCGCACCAGCGATGGCAGGTATTTCTCCGGAAAAGTAGGGGGCACCTGAATTTCCAGGTCTATCTTTTTTACCATGCCGCTCACCGGATCACTGTGCATACGTTGAACCAGACGTACGCCGTCAACCGTCAGACCACGCTGCCTGCAGAAGCCAAGTACATAAACCCCGGCACAGGCCCCCAGTGAAGCCAGGAAAACTGCGAAAGGAGAGGGTGCAGAACCCTCTCCGCCGCCAGCGGGAGGCTGGTCGGTGCGGACCGTATAGGGACCAAAATGTGCATCCACACGCGCTCCGCCCGGAAAATCAATGATCATCTCCATAGAAACATCTCCTCGATCAGGTATTATCGTCTCGTTTTATTTGATGCCGCTGGGTGTGAAAGGTTGCACATTCTGTCCGACATTAACATAAAACAATCCCGACCGAGTCGACCGGATAAGGTCCCATATATGCCGGTTCTACTGCAGGCCGGACAGAGATCAAAAAACGCATTCCGGGCTGCAGGCTGTGGATAACTCGCGAAAAACTGTGGAAAAACAGCTCAAATTGGGGAAAACTCGCTCTTTTGTCCTAAAAATCCATGGACGGCGCCCCCCTATATATGGGGGGTATATTTTTTCACCCCCTAGATAACCGCTAAGGTCTTTTTATCACCAAAAGTGTAGATTCTTATCCAGAGTCACCTCAGATCTGAATGTGAGGAACTTTTTCTGCGCGCGCCCCTGTATATAGATACCCGCAGCCGGAGAGCCCCTACTTATGGGGACGCGGCTTTCCCATTAACCTTTTTCTCCACTTATCCACAGGTCCTACTATGATTGCTAATATACACTTATCCAGACCTTATAAAAAATGAATAACTCACCAGAAAACGCGCCTCGATCCTTCAATAAAAATCACAACCGGAAGCCGTTTCGAAGTGGTTTCCGGTTGTGATCATGCCCTGCAGCACAGTGGCTCAGCGATTCTGAAAAAACTTATCTAATACAGGTGTAATGTCTGCCTGCGAATGCCTGCGAAGCGTCGAGAAGAAGTCATCCGCGGTGGCCAGCTCGCCGGCGTAGGCAGCGGCATAATCTTTCAGGAAGGCGAAGAATGCATCATCACCGGTCAGTTCCCGCAGTTCTTCCAGGAAAACGGCGCCGTTCAAATACACGGCATCGCGATAAGCACGATATCCCCCAAGGTTATAAATGGATCCATCCACCCATCCGCTGGGTTCATAATATTCAACTCGGTAGGCCCACCACCAGGGGAGCGCATCCGGATGGAGATGCTCGTAGTACAGGCGTTCTGAATAGGTCGCCAGGGCCTCGTCCAGCCAGGGTTCCTGAGCCTGATCGTTCCCGACCAGACCATACCACCACTGGTGCGCAGTCTCGTGGGCCGCGATGGCTACCAGATATTCGCTCTGCGTTCCCTGATAGAGGTTGTAAAACCCATCGCTCAGAAAGTACAGCCCGTCATATTCCATGCCATCCAGGAAATCTGCTTCCACAACAGTAAGCATCTGGCGCGGGTACGGCCCGAACAGTTCGCTGAATAATTCGAGGGCGGCAATAGTTGTATCTAAAGCGGCCTGATTGGCCCGGACGTCAAAGGGAAAAGCATAACTCTGGACGGTAACTGCGCCGGCCTTGCCGGTCAGAACCTGGTACTGGTGACTGACCGACCAGACGAAGTTGCGCGCTTTTTCCAGCCGGTAATGATGCCATTCACCATCGGCCTCGGCCGGTGCGCTGGCGGCGATCACCAGGTCGCTGCGGCCGCCCGCCAGGCGGATGCTCACCTCGAAATCGGCGATTTCATAGGCCAGGTGCTCTCCGAAGTAACCCTGGCGGTGAGCCAGCCAGCCGCTGCCGGGAATGTAGGGCGGTATGAAAGGATACCAGTCGACCAGATTGGTCTGGCGCTCCGAATATCCAAACGGGATCGGGCGGATGTCTGGAGATGGCTGGGGGTTTGGCAGGTTCAGTTCGTAGGCAATGGAAAGCTGCGCGCTCTCACCAGGCGGTAAGGGCTGGTCCAGCGGCACCTTGAGCTGGGTGCCATCCCAGGTCAGGTCCTCGACCGCTGCTCCCCTGTTCAGAGATAGGCTGTTCAATTTAAAAACACCCGGATAAAAGGCGGGTTCAACCATCAGCAGCAGATGATCGCTGATCGTTTCACCGGTCCGGTTGAAATAATCGATCTCCTGTTCCACCGCCAGATGATGCCGGTCGTAATCCAGCGTGGCCGTAAGGCGATACTGGGATAAGCGATCTGCGGCTGAAGCAGGAGTGCTTTCCTGGTCTGCCGGCGCAGCCGGCGGATCCCCTGCTGCCGGATCCGTAAATAGAAACTCTGCCGTACTCCCCTCGGTCAGGATCACCGGGTTGGAGCCAACTGGTTGGTACGCACTGCCCTCCGGCGGTTCCATGCGCAGTTCGACCGGGTAGCTGGTTTTCCCCGGCCACCAGGCTGATGCATGACCATCCGCGTCCGTCTTGCCTCCGCCGCTGGCTCCCTGTGCATCGCGGGCGGTAAAGGTCGCCCCCTGCAGCGGGCGGTCCGCGCTGTCAACCTCTCCGTTTTGATTGGTATCCAGGAAAGCGCGCCCGAAGAAAAAAGAATCCTCCAGTACCGGTTCCGATGGCGATGGCTCGGGAGACTCTGGCGCGGTCAACGGAACACAGGCGGTTGTCATCAGGATCAGTAAAAGAAAAAGAGCCTTTCTCATTCCAGGTCTCAAATTGCGGTGGGACTGCAGATGCATTTTACTATGCCTGCACGAGCGGGAGTAACGCCGCCTCTGCTGCCTGGAGATGTGCAGTGGGTAATTCGACATATAAATGCGTCCCGCCAGCTCAACAAGGTGTCGTGATCACACACGGGCGCTAGGATAACCCAAATCCTGATGGCGAACGCAGGCTGCGAATGCTGACAGGCATTCCTGATTTTGCATCTATGTTTTAAAATATTCTCGTTCAGGGTGGTGTAAAAGCGCAGGAGGTCGCGAATGGTACCAGCGATGACGGTAAAATTCTGGGGGGTACGTGGAAGCCATCCGGTATCCGCGGCCGAGGTCAGTCACTATGGGGGAAATACACCCAGCATCGAAGTTAACATACCCGGGCTGGTCATTGTCCTGGATGCCGGCACCGGCATCATCCCTCTGGGGCAGGACCTGCTGCAGCGCAGAAAAGGAAAAAGCGCTGCGCCTCCCATTGTCCTGCTGTTGAGCCACCTGCATCACGACCACATTCAGGGCCTGCCCTTTTTTGCCCCCGCTTTTGATTCCTCCACACGGCTGTATATTTATGGTCCGGCTTATAAAGACCAGGATCTCGAAAAGACATTGGAAGTCACCATGTCGCCGCCGTTCTTCCCCATTTCGCTGGACAGCATGGTGGCCCGGAGGACGATCGAAAACCTGCAGGAAGGGCAGGTCATCGATTTGCCCCCTTCAGAATTTAAACCGCAGACGGCCGCAGCTTCCGACCGGCCTGTGGACGAAGATACGCTGCGTATTCGCAGTTACAGGTCGGATGCCCATCCGGACAGCGTATTCATTTTCCGGTTGGAGTGGCGCGGCAGGTCGGTCGTCTACGCCACAGATATTGAAGAGATGGATGAGGTGGATCCGGACCTGGTGCGTTTTATCGCCGACTGCGATCTCCTTATCCATGACACGCAGTACACTGAAGAACACTACCACGGACAGCTGCCGGAGCGCCCGGCAACGGCTGGTTTCGGTCACTCAACCGCCGAGATGGCCTGCCGGGTCGCCCGTGCGGCCGGTGCTGCCCGGCTGGCGCTGTTTCATTACGAGCCCAGCTATTCCGACCAGGATGTTACCAGCCTGGAAGCCCGGGCGCGCAAATGCTTCGCCGATACCTTCGCTGCCCGTGAGGGGTTGTCGGTCGTCTTTCCGGCGCTGGGCCCGGCAGACATGGCTGTGCGCGGCGCGGCCCGACCGGTGTTATTCCACCAGCCGTATATTAAAAGGCAGGATTAACGCGCTGCGTTTTCGCTGCCCCGGCCGTCCATTTCATCTCGTACGGCCTGGTACAGGGTCTCTGCCTTCAATTCATTAAGGGTATAGCAGGGGGCTTTCAATTCATCGGCGAGCTGCTGGGCCAGCCCCTGGTCGAAAGCGGCATGTTCCATATTTACGACCACGCAGCGGATACCGTCTTCAGATATCTGCTGCGCGATCCTGCGCGCCTCTTCCTGAGGAGAAAGGTTGGTCATCGAGACGTTTCCTGCACCGTCGGTGAGCAGGATGAGCAGAGGCATCACATCGGAGTGCAGGATCTGTTCGCGCCGGATCACCTCATGGGCCATATACAGTCCAGCAGAGAGCGGGGTTTTCCCGCCAACGGGGATATCGGCCAGGGCACGCTGTGCCAGCTGCGTCGAATTGGTAGGGGGTAAGACCAGGGTTGCCCGGTCTTTCTGAAAAACCACCAGGCCAACCCGGTCGCGGCGCTGGTAGGCATCGGTGAGAAGGGAAAGGATGGCGCCCTTGGTGGCCGACATGCGTTCTGCTACGGCCATCGACCAGGAGGCGTCCACCACAAACAGGACCAGGTTCGCGGCGCGCTTCACGCGAACTTTGCGCTGCAAATCGCTTTTCTGGATGGCAAAGGCAACCTGCTTGCGCTGCTCGGCACGCTGCTTCTGATATGGCGCAGCCGCGCGTATGGTGGCATCGAACGCCAGGTCGTCTGTTTTCCCCATAGCAGGCCGCGCCATAATGTAACGGCCGCGCTTGCGCTCCGTGCGGGTGCGCGAACGGCGCCCACCGTGCCGGCGGGTCATCTTATCCAGCGGATTGTCCAGCTTGCGGGGGACAAAGGCCTGGCCGATCTTAACACGCTCACCGCCTTCCCACCAGTGGGCATTCCCGGTATCGAAGACGTTCTGCTGCCCAGGTTCTGCTGGCGGGCGGTTAGATTCCTCTTCCAGTATCTCTATCTGGGAACTGCTGCCTTTTTTTTTTCGCTAGACGAGTCCTGGTCCGCTGAAGGCACCGGTTCGCCGGCTTCTAACTGCGCGCCCTGAAGCTGTTCAATGCGCTCCTGCAGTTCGGCCAGAGTCATTTCGGACTGGTAGAATGGTCCGCGCTTGATGCGGTGCGGCAGCGCAAGCTCGGCTGCCAGGGCGATATCCATATCGTTGATGGCTGTACGCCCTTCGTAAGCAGCATGAGCGCGCGCTGTTTTCAGGATAACCAGGTCCGCGCGGTGACCCTCTACATTTAAGGAAGAGGTAAGGGCAGCGATCGAGAGCAGATCGCGGCTGGTGTAGGTGACCTGATCTACCAGCTGGCGCGCCTGCTGGATTCTTTCTGAAAGTTCCTTTTCTTTCGGCAGCCAATCCTGGCGGAATTTTTCCGGGTCTCGTTCGAAGGCCAGGTTGTTCTGCATGATGGCCACCCGGTCGCGGGCATCGCGGATGCCCTGAATCTCAACCGAAAGGGCGAAGCGGTCCAGAAGCTGGGGACGAAGGTCACCCTCTTCCGGGTTCATCGTGCCAACCAGGATGAAGCGTGCTGGATGAGCAAAGGATATGCCCTCACGCTCTACAATGTTGACGCCCATGGCCGCCGAGTCAAGCAGCAGGTCTACCACGTGATCGTCGAGCAGATTTACTTCATCGATATACAGCAGGCCGCGGTTGGCTGCTGCGAGGACCCCGGGCTCAAAATGGCGCTCGCCCTTCTGGATCGCTTTTTCGATGTCCAGTGTTCCTACGACGCGATCTTCCGTGGCGCTCACCGGCAGATCAACAAAGGGGATGCGCCGCTTCGCCACCACCAGTTCGGCGCCCTGACTGATGCGTTCTTTTACCCAATCAGACCAGGTTTCTGGTGAATTGGGATCATCGTTAAATGGAGAGTCGACAAACACGTCAATCTCCGGCAGCAGGGCGGCCATCGCCCGGGCAGCCGTGGATTTTCCGGTGCCGCGTTCTCCCCGGATCAGGACTCCGCCAATGCGCGGATCAATGGCATTTAAGATCAGAGACCGCTTCATGCGGTCCTGACCTACAATCGCAGTAAACGGATAAATAGAGCGCATGCAATAACCTCGAACCAGTTAAGACACAGGCCGGACATCTTATTCAAATTCTTTTCTGCACCAGCCTGTGGTATATCTCAAAGTTTTATGTTACTCGAGTCTTAATATTATCACAAAGGTTGCCAACTTGACTTTTCACCTTTATAATAACATTCATACCTTATCCACAAACCGGAGTACGTAAGCTTATGGAACACAATGATGCCCTTGCCGGGCAAATGGCTGGGCCCGAAAATCACGGAAATGATCAAGACCTGAACGAAGCGAACAACGCTCAGGAGACTCCCAGCATGGAGAGCCTCCTGGAAGAAGGGCTTAGCCTTGATTTTCCAACCCAGGGCGAAATTCGCCGGGGAGTCATTGCAACGATTCGAGACAACGAAATCCTGGTCAGCATTGGGACGAAGTCTGAAGGTGTGATTTCGGGTCGCGAATTAGACCAGATCCCTGCAGAAGAACGCAGCGCCTTACAGGTCGGGCAGGAGATCCCTGTCTATGTTGTAGCCCCAGAGGACCAGAACGGAAACGTTGTCCTTTCCTACATGCGTGCACGTGAAGAGCAGGACTGGGAAGATGTTGAGAGACTGCTCGAATCGAACGAAACGGTCGACAGCAAGATCGTTGGCTATAACAAAGGCGGTTTAATCGCTCCCGTCGGGGGTCTGCGTGGTTTTGTGCCGGCCTCCCAAATCAGCCTGGTCCGCCGGTCTGCCAGCCAGGGCGATACCCCGGAACAGCGCTGGGGTAAGATGGTTGGGGACGACATCAAAGTGCGTGTGATCGAAGTTGATCGCGAACGCCGCCGCCTGATCCTCTCTGAGCGCCTGGCGCTGCAGGAAACGCGCGAGACCCTTAAAGAACGCCTGCTGGACGAGCTGAAGGAAGGCGATGTCCGCACGGGTCGCGTGACCAGCCTGGCAGATTTTGGCGCTTTCGTCAACATTGACGGTGCCGACGGCCTTGTTCACCTGTCTGAGATCTCCTGGGATCGCATTCAGCACCCCAGCGAGGTCCTTAAAGTCGGGCAGGAAGTCCAGGTCAAGGTCATCAGTGTGGACCAGGAACGCAAGCGCATTGGTCTGTCGATCCGCCAGCTTCAGAAAGATCCCTGGCTCAACCGTGTGGAACAGATCAAAGAAGGTATGCTGGTTGAGGGGACGATCACCCATCTCACCAAGTTCGGCGCCTTTGCACGCATTGATGATGATCTCGAAGGTCTGATCCACGTATCCGAATTGAGCGAGCAGCGTGTTGGCCACCCGAAAGAAGTTGTGCACGAAGGAGACGTGGTCACCCTGCGGGTGATCAAGGTGGATCCTGAGCGCCGGCGGATTGGCCTGAGCCTGCGCAAAGTGGATTCTCCGGCTTATGCGGATCTGGATTGGAAGATGGCGTTAGCGGATGAGGTAGAAAAGGTGGAAAGCGAGGAGGCTGCGGCCGAAGAGACCGGACCAACTCCTGAGACATCGACGGATGCGGATGCACCCGGAGCTGTTGATTCCACCGAAGGAGAAGAAACGCCGGAAAACGAAGCATAAGCTTCTGGCCCTTTAAGACTTCTCCGACCACAGCAGCAGTTCAGGGAGCGCACCCGTTCAGGTGCGCTCCCTCTTTATAGCAGGAGGCTGAACTCTAAGAGTTGTGTTAATTTCATCAGGCGCACGATCTGTTTTTACAAATGGCTTGACATTCTCTGGTAGAATACAATCGGACAATATGTCTCGGAATCACTTTTCTCGTTCTCGTGGTTCCTGTCGGCGCCCGTATACAGGTGCCGTTTGTTGCTAGTTTAGGAGGAAGTACCATGGCTGGCATGGAACGTTTTACGCAAAGGGCGCGCAGGGTGCTCAGCCTGGCTCATCAGGAAGCTGAGCGGATGCGCCATAATTACATAGGAACAGAGCACCTCCTCCTGGGTTTGATCCGTGAAGAGGGCGGCGTTGCTGGCCGTGTGCTGCGTGAGTTAGGCCTGGATGCCAACCGTGTTCAAGAAATTGTTGAACGGTTGACGGGCCCTGGACAACACCGGGGGGCCAAACTGGACCTCTCGCCTGGCACTCAACAGGTGTTGGAATATGCTGTGGAAGAAGCCCGGCGGATGGGTCATCACTATATCGGCACTGAACATCTCCTTTTAGGATTGGTGCGTTATGGGGAGGGCGTGGCGCTGGACGTGCTGCGCAAACTGGGTGTGACTCCGGAGCAAATCCGCCGTCAGACACGTCGGGTGCTGCAGGAGAGCACGGCAACACGCCGGACCAGCTCTGGTTCGGAGACGCGCTCGGCCAAGCCCGAACAGGCGCGGCCGAAGACGCCCATGGTTGACCAGCTTGCCACAGACCTGACTGCTCTGGCAGAAGAAGGAAAGCTGGATCCGGTGATCGGGCGCCAGATGGAGATCGAACGGGTCATTCAAATCCTGGCCCGCCGGAATAAAAACAACCCGGCTCTGATTGGTGAGCCGGGCGTTGGTAAGACCGCCATTGTTGAAGGGCTGGCCCAGCGGATCGTGGAAGGCGATGTTCCGGGGCCGCTCCTGGACAAGCGGGTTCTCCAGCTTGACGTCGGCTCACTGGTCGCCGGAACGATGTATCGCGGCCAGTTCGAAGAGCGGTTGAAGCGTGTAATCGAGGAGTTGAAAGCCTCGGGCGCGATCCTGTTTATTGACGAAGTCCACATGCTGGTTGGCGCCGGCGCGGCCGGCTCATCGGTGGACGCCGCCAATATCCTCAAGCCCGCCCTTTCGCGGGGCGAACTGCAGGTGATCGGCGCGACCACTCTGGATGAGTACCGCAAGCACATCGAGAGCGATGCAGCCCTGGAACGCCGTTTCCAACCGGTGATGGTCGACGAGCCTTCCATTGACGAAACCATCGATATTCTGCGCGGCGTGCGCAGCGCTTATGAAGAACATCACCGCCTGACCATCTCCGACGAGGCGCTGGATGCAGCCGCACACCTCTCGTCTCGCTATGTGACCGAGCGCTTCCTGCCCGACAAAGCGATCGATCTGATCGACGAGTCGTCTTCGCGGGTGCGCATGTACAAGAGCAAATCGGCCAAGTCGATCAAGGAATTGATGGACCAGCTGCGAGAGACCCGGCATAACCATGCCCTGGCGCTGGAAGACGGGCGTCACGATGACGCTCAGGACTTCCTGGATCGCCAGGAAGCGCTCGAGCGCCAGCTTGAGCGCCTGCGCACCGGTTGGGACCGGGCCACCAGCCCCACAGTGACGGCTGAAGATATTGCCGAGGTCGTTTCCATGTGGACCGGCGTACCGGTGATGCAGATCGCTCAGGAAGAGTCGGCCCGCCTGCTGCAGATGGAGGATGAACTGCGCAAGCATATCATCGGCCAGGACGAGGCGATCGTTGCCATTTCGAAAGCCGTTCGCCGTGCGCGCGCAGGATTGAAAGACCCGCGCCGGCCGATCGGTTCGTTCATTTTCCTTGGCCCGACGGGCGTGGGGAAAACCGAGCTGACCAAGGCGCTGGCCAAATTCCTGTTCGGCAGTGAAGATGCCCTGATCCAGCTTGATATGTCGGAGTTCATGGAGCGCCACACGGTCAGCCGGCTGGTGGGTGCCCCTCCGGGATACGTCGGTTACGAGGAAGCCGGACAGCTCACCGAAGCGCTGCGCCGCCGGCCGTACTCGATCGTCGTCTTTGACGAGATCGAAAAAGCCCATCCTGAAGCGCACAACATGCTGCTTCAGATCATGGAAGAGGGCCACCTTTCCGATGCGCGCGGGCGCAAGGTCGACTTCCGCAATGCGATCATTGTGATGACCTCCAACGTAGGTGCAGACATGATCAAGCGTCAGTCGTCGCTTGGCTTCGCCCTGCGGCGCGACGAAGAAACCGAAGAGCGGCAGTCGTACGAAGAGATGCGCAAGAAGCTGATGGACTCGCTGCGGCGCGTCTTCCGGCCCGAGTTCATCAACCGCGTGGACAATGTCATTGTCTTCCGTTCGCTGAACAAGAAAGACATCGAGCAGATTGTCGAACTCGAACTGGCGAAGGTCGCCGCCCGGCTGGAGGAACATTCCATCACCCTGCGGGCTACCTCTGAAGCGCTTGGAAAACTGGCCGATGAGGGTTATGACCCCGAAATGGGTGCTCGTCCGCTGCGGCGTGTGATCCAGCAGAAAGTGGAAGACCCGCTTTCGGATGCCCTCCTGTCTGGGCAGTTCGAGGATGGTGATTCGGTCCTCGTCGATGTTGAGGGCGATGAGGTTGTGCTGCGGAAAGCAGAGGGACAGCTTGAGTCTTCGGCTGAGGCCATGGCTGCAAACTGAACCCTGTCCATGCAGGTAATCCAGGAGGGTGCAGCGTTCAACTGCACCCTCTCTTTTTGTAATCAGGCTCTATACTGTGACTTAAAGAGTAAAAAGAGATTAACTGGAAATATGTTCTAGTTTGCAGATATAATTAACCGCATGGCGAAAGTACACACGCAGTATGTCTGTCAACAGTGCGGGCGCAAAACAGCGCGCCAGATGGGGCGCTGCCCGCAGTGCGGCTCCTGGAACAGCATGGTGGAGGAAGTGGTTATGCCCGCCGCGGCACCGGCCGCCATCCATGCCGGCCGCAGCCTCACGTCAGGAGGAGCAACTCCGCGCCGGATATCAGAGATCAGCGGCGATGTAGAGGAGAGGCTTCCTGTATCCATTGGTGAGTTTGCGCGTGTTCTGGGAGGCGGCATCGTCCCTGGCTCGGTGGTCCTGATCGGCGGCGATCCGGGCATTGGGAAATCTACGCTGCTCCTGCAGGTGGCCCTGGAGATGGCGCGCAGCATGCGCGTCCTCTATGTGTCTGGCGAGGAGTCCGAGCGCCAGATCAAGATGCGCGCCCTGCGCCTGCTGCGCGCTGCCGAAAGCGGGAACGGCAAAGCTAAAGGGGAAGACGACGGGCTGCCGCTGCCGGATGAACTGTACCTGGTGACAGAGACCAATCTCCACGCCATCCTTGATTACGTCACTGGAGTCAACCCTCAGCTTCTGATCCTCGACTCGGTGCAGACCACCTATCTGCCTGAACTCGAATCTTCTGCCGGCTCGGTTTCTCAGGTGCGTGAAACTTCTTCGCGCCTGCGCGAACTGGCAAAGGCCTCCAGTATGGGGGTGTTTCTGATCGGCCATGTGACCAAAGAAGGCACCCTGGCCGGCCCACGTGTGCTGGAGCACATCGTCGATACCGTGCTCTACCTGGAGGGCGACCGCTTTCAATCCTACCGCCTGCTGCGTTCGGTTAAGAACCGCTTTGGCGCCACTTCTGAGGTGGGGGTGTTCGAGATGCACGAACGGGGTCTGGTGGAAGTGACCAACCCGTCCGAGGCCTTCCTGGCCGAGCGGATGGTCAACGCTCCTGGCTCGGCCATCGCGGTCACCATGGAGGGGACCCGCCCGCTCCTGGTAGAGATCCAGGGACTTACTACCCCATCAGCTTTCGGCAACCCGCGCCGCACACCGAACGGCATCGACTTTAACCGCCTGCTGCTCACAGTGGCGGTGCTTACCCGCCGGGTGGGCGCCCGCCTGGGAGAACAGGATATTTTTGTGAACGTGGTCGGCGGGCTTTCGATCAGCGAACCCGCGGCTGACCTGGCGGTTGCTGCGGCAATCGCTTCTTCGATGCGCAATGTGCCCGTGCGCGCCGATACGGTGTTGATCGGCGAGGTGGGGCTCTCGGGAGAGCTGCGTATGGTCAGCCAGATGCCGGCTCGTTTGCGAGAAGCGGCCAAGCTGGGCTTCAAACAGGCAATTGTTCCCCGCCGCATCCGGCGCGGCGAGCCCTGGCCGGAGGGGATCGAGGTGGTCGAAGCGCGCTCGCTGCGTCAGGCGCTGGAACAGGCGCTGGTCCAGGAAAGCGCAGCCGGCGAGCCGGCCGATTAACGGTAATGATTTAGTGGTGATGACAAAAGAAATATATTTTACGGTTGGGAATGTGCCGGTATACGGCGATCGCATCCTTTCCCCCATGGATGGATTCTCCGATCTGCCGTTTCGTTCGCTGTGCTACGAACTGGGATCGGCGATGAGCTACACCGAGTTCGTCAACGCACTCGACGTGCTCTCGCCGGCGTCATTTCAAGAGCGCGTCGCGCCGCGTATTGCTTTTCGCCCCGAAGAACGACCGGTTGTCTTTCAAATCTTCGACAGCGAGCCGGCCCGCCTGCTCGAGGCAGCTCTACGCCTGCAGGAATATGGCCCGGATATCATTGACATTAACATGGGCTGCTCGGTCAGGCATGTCTCCGGCCGCGGCGCCGGAGCTGGCCTGCTGCGGACACCGCTCAAAGTGGCGCGCATTTTTCGCACTCTGAGCCGCAGATTGGAAGTCCCGGTCAGCGGAAAAATCCGCCTGGGCTGGGATGAAGGCTCGAAGAATTACCTGCTCATCGCGCGCATCATCGAGGAAAATGGTGGGGCGCTGGTTGCGGTCCACGGCCGTACCAGGTCGCAGGGTTACGGCGGACGTGCGAATTGGGATGCAATAGCCGAGATCAAGCAGGCGCTCTCGATCCCGGTGATCGGCAACGGCGACGTGCGCAGTGCGGCGGATATCGAGCGTATGCGCCGGTACACGGGCTGCGATGGGGTGATGATCGGCCGCGGCGCGATCGGCAATCCCTGGATCTTCTCCGGGCTGGACCGCTGGCAGGTGCCGCCCGATGTCGTGCGCAGCACCATGCTTACTCACCTGGACCGCATGCTCGATTTTTACGGGAAGGAAAAGGGGCTGGTCCTGTTTCGCAAGCATGCCAGCCGCTATTTGAGCCCTATACCCCTGACCAGGGAGCAGCGTGCGCGCCTTTTCAGCTGTGAACACCCGGACGAATTCCTGGAACTGCTGGATTCGCTCGTCGTTTTCGCCCAGGATGAAAAGTACTTAAACTGCTCTAGTGAAAATCTACGTAAACCTACATTGACGGGCCTGTAGCTTCTGGTAAATTGTATAAGGTTTGTCTAATTTTTAAGATCAGGAGATCAGGCCGTGCTGCTAAAGCGAATCCAGCTTGGATTAATTCACGTTGCCGTCGCTATGACCCTGGTTCCCATCAACAGTACGCTGAACCGGGTCATGATTAAAGAGCTTGCGCTTTCGGCAACCCTTGTTGCTTTTCTGGCTTCTCTTCCCTATCTCTTTTCTCCCATTCAGGTCGCCATCGGTTCGTTTTCAGACCGCCACCCCCTGTGGGGGTACCGCCGCACGCCCTATATTCTCTTAGGGCTGTTTCTGTGTGTGCTGGGCTTGCTGATGTCTCCACAGGCAGCCTTCCTGATCAGCGAGAACTTCTGGGCGGGGATCGTGGTGGCTGCTTTCGCTTTCGGCGCCTGGGGGATGGGCTATAACTTCGCTTCGGTTTCGTATCTTTCTCTGGCCACAGACATTTCTGGAGAAAACGGCCGGGGCCGGACCATCGCGGTCATGTGGTTTATGATGATCACCAGCATCATCCTGACCGCCATCACCATCAGTTTCATGGTCGATCCCTACACACCGGAGGCCATGAACCGGGCGTTCTGGGTGGTCGGTGGAGCCGCAGCTGTGCTTGGCGTTCTGGGGGTCATCCGGCTGGAGAAGCGCGTAGACCCTGCCGGGGCAGTTTCAAGGGCCAGTGAACCCTCCTGGATCGATATGGGACGCGCGATCCTGGGGAGCAAGCAGGCCACATTGTTCTTCTTCTACCTGCTCATCCTGCTGGCCGCAATTTTAGGACAGGACATCCTGCTGGAACCTTTCGGCGGCGAAGCGTTTGGGATGTCTGTGCATGAGACCACCCGCATCACCTCGCTGTGGGGAGTCTGTGTGCTGGTCGCTCTGTTGATCGCCGGCTTCCTGGAAGGGCGGATGAGCAAGCACCGCGTGGCAACCTGGGGGGCCTGGACCGCTCTTACAGGGTTCGTCATGATCACCGCCAGCGCCTTTCTCGTCCATTCTGGCGTTTTCTTCGCCGGTGTTGTGCTCCTGGGGATTGGCACTGGACTGGCTACCGTGTCGAACGTTTCTCTGATGCTGGACATGACTACCGCACAGAACGCCGGCCTCTTCATCGGCGCGTGGGGGATGTCGAATGCACTCTCGCGCCTGCTGGGTTCCCTGCTGGCCGGAGGGGTGCGTGATGTTCTCACCCAGATCCTGGGGAACGCAGTGATGGGTTACGCAGGCGTGTTCGTCATTCAGGCGTTGTTCCTGGGCGTTTCTCTGATGATGCTGCGCAGGATCGATGTGCGCGCCTTCCAGCGCGAAGAAAGCAGCCTTTCTATTATTGAGCGAACGGCTCTGGCGAACGATCCATCCTGAGATTATTAACCGACCCGGTGGTACAATCGAAGCTCGAAACCCGGCGAAGGAGTGGAGTTTATGCCTGCTGAATGGCTGAGCCTGAGCGAAGTCGCCAGCCTGCTGGGGGTACATCCCAGCACGGTGCGCAGCTGGTCAGACCAGGGGATTCTGCCCGTGCACCGCACGAAGGGGGGCCACCGCCGCTACCGGCGAAGTGAGGTGGACCTCTGGATGCAGTCCCAACGCGCGACGGCGCCCAATGAAGTCCAACTCGTGGCCCAGCAGGCGCTGCGGAACACTCGATTACAGGTCAGCGAAGGCCGGCTGAAAGAAGAGTCCTGGTATCAAAAACTGGACCAGATGGCCCGGGATCAGTACCGGGAGAGCGGCCGCACCCTGCTTCAGGGATTGATCAACTTTTTGCGGACCGATGGGGACGCCGGTGCACCGGAGGCCGAAGCGATCGGATATGAATACGCCTCCCGCGGCCGGCGCTGCGGCCTGAGCGCCCTCGAAGCCACTCATGCTTTTCTGTTCTTTCGCACGGTGCTGCTCGAATCGATGCTGTCCGTTTACGAGGCTGCCGCGGTCAGCTCAGCTTACGTCTGGGCTGACCTGTTTCGAAAAGTCACAGCTTTTACTGACCAGATCCTGGTCACAATTCTGGAAACCTACGAGATCTACGAACGAGTGAACCGGTGAAACGCTCTAGCAAACGCTTTTCAGAGTCCGGATGGACGCAGTATCTTGTCCCCGCAGTGCTGGTGCTCCTGGCTGCCGGTCTGCTGGGGACCTTTCTGGTGGTGATCCTATCACTCCTGGGGGTGTTCTCCGTTTAAGGGGCCCCTGACGTCATTATCACTACTCTGGCGCTAAACAGCATACTGCACAGGGAGGCGAAGATGCACTATATTTCTCTACTTTCAACCATTATTACGGCGGTTTTTGCGACAGCAGTGCTTTCTCGATACCGGTACAAAAAAGGCCGGCACCTGCTGTTCTGGGGGATTGGCCTGATCTTTTACGGAATCGGGACTCTGACCGAAGTGATCCTGGGTCTGACGTTTTCGGAAGCGGCCTTGAAAGCCTGGTATCTCAGCGGCGCCATGCTGACTGCAGCCTGGCTGGGCCAGGGGACGATCTTTCTACTGGTGCGCAAACGCGGCGTCGCCCCAGCCCTGGCAGCTGCCCTCGTGCTGGTCTCGATCCTTGCTGTGGTCCTGGTCGCCCTCGCTCCCATCAACCGGGATGTTACATTCGATGTGCGCCAGCCAATTTCCACCCAGTATAAGGACATCATGGGCCGCAGCGGCCTGATCGTCGTGCTGACCATTTTGTTGAACATCTACGGAACGATCGGGCTGGTGGGCGGCGCCATTTATTCTGCCTTCCTGTTCTGGCGTAAAAGAGTGCTGGCCAACCGGATGGCAGGGAATCTGCTGATCGCAGCCGGCGCTCTGATGCCGGCGATGGCCGGCTCTTTTGTCAACGCCGGCCTGGTGGACTGGTTGTACGTGAGCGAACTGCTTGGGGTGATCCTGATGTTCCTGGGTTTTCGCCAGGCAACTGCCGCAAAGGAGCCGGCATCACAGACCAGTGCAGTATCCACCACACAGGTTTGAGCACTTACAGACGGGTTTCGCTTCCTCTGTATCAACTGAAGCCTGGTGAATAGCCACCAGGCTTTTTTCTCTATGAATAAACAATATATAGAAACGAGAATAGAAAACGGCCGCTTTCATTTGTGGTTATTGGCACCGCTTTAAATTCGGATCATTTTTTACCGAATTCAATAACCTTTTTGGTATACAAAGGTGGTAGAATGGGCTGACCCTTCCCCGGAATTGTAAAGCAGGTTAAATTACAGGTTATTTCCCGCTTGTTTTTATGTGTTATGGAGATGAGAAAATGAATGAACCAACTGGCTTGCTGCAGACTCTTTTAGGCGCTTTCCCGGTTTCACGCATTCGACGTAATCACGGGTTAGAGCATGCAACGCTGCATATCCTTTCGAAGAAATATCCGAAAACGAGCCTGGCAGGCCATTCTGATATGGGCGGTTTCTGGATTCTGGGCGATGTCGAAACCAGTGATCTGAAAGCTGCCGTGGATGAAGCCCTGACCCGTATGCGCAACGGCGAGGAAGAGCTGGCCGTACATCCGAACTGCGGCACCAATTTTGTGACTGCCGGGACTCTGGCTGGCGTGGCCGCCTCCCTGGCGATGCTGGGAGTCGGGCGCCGGCTGCGCGACCGGCTGGAACGTGTCCCGCTGGCTGCTTCACTGGCCACGATTGCATTGATGGTCGCACAACCGATGGGCATGATGATCCAGGCGCGCGTGACGACTTCAGGGGTCCCTCTTTCCCTGCGAGTGGTTGATGTGATTCCTTCCATGCGCGGCCGCATCCGCGCTCACCGGGTGGTAACGGAGGGTTGACGAATGAGTGATCCCGCCCCGGTGGTCTATTTGCTGCATGGGGAGGATGAATTTGCCATCGCCCAGTTTGTGACCGATCTCGAGTCCAGGCTGGGCGATGATTCGATTGCGTCCATGAACATCACTTGTCTGGATGGGCGAACCTGCAGCCAGGACGAACTGGTCTCCGCTGTCAGTGTGATGCCTTTCCTGGCGGAACGCCGTCTGGTGGAACTCACGCATCCGCTGGCGCGCATATCAGGAAAGGCTGATCAGGAAAAATTTCAAGCGCTGCTCGAAAGAGTGCCCCCGACGACAGCGCTGCTGCTGATTTTTGATCAACCGTTGAAAGGCAGCCCGAAAGATGGGAAGCACTGGCTCGAGCGCTGGGCGGAGAAGAACAAGGGCAGGGTTTTCGAACGTCTATTTACTTTGCCAAAGGGGCCGGCCATGGGTCAGTGGATCCAGAAACGGGCAAAGGACTGCGGCGGCCAGTTTACCCCTCAGGCAGCGCAGCTGCTGGCGTCGCTGGTGGGCGATGACCCCAGGATGGCCGATCAGGAAATCCAGAAACTGCTGGCCTATGTCAATTACGAAAGGCCGGTTGATCCGGAAGATGTCTATACCATCACTCCGGAGACGAAAAAGCTCGAGGACTTTGCCCTGGTTAATGCCCTGCGCAGCGGCAGGCGCCGGGAAGCAATGGCCGCCCTGCAGAAGGCGCTGCAGGAGGATGACCCCCTGCAAATCCTGGGCAGCATCATATACCAGTTTCGCCTCATGCTGCTTGCCCGTTCGGTGCTGGACGCAGGGGGATCCACCGAACAGGTGGTTCAGGAGCTTGGCGACCATCTGAATGTTCGCTCCTACCCGGCGCGCATCGCCGCTGACCAGGCTCGCCGCTATCCCTCCCCGGTTCTGGAAAAAATTTATCGCTATCTGCTGGATGTCGATACTGCTATCAAAACCGGAGAGGTCGATGCCAGCCTGGCACTGAACCAGCTGGTCACACAGCTGACATCCCTCTAGATGGGAAAATAAATAAAGGCCAGGAGAATCCTTCATAAGAAGGTCTCTCCTGGCCTTTGCTTTAATCCGGATAGAATTTCGTTCAGGCGCCCTGGCTGCTGCCGTTCACACCGTTCACGCCGATCCAGAAATGATTGGGGAGCATGGAGCGAGTGGTGCGCACTTCGATATTCCCGCTGCGGAAAGCTTTGACCTCCCTGGCCTCTTTTTCCTCACCGTTTTCACCTGCTGCGTCGGCCAGGGATGGCAGCATGCTGGGGTGGACAAAGCACAGCGTTGGGTGCCGGCCGTATTTGGTCTCATAGTAAGCTGCCGCGCGCTCGATCTTTGAATTCAGATCGCGCCTGGAGTCATTATCAAACCAAAGCATTCCCACGTTCATCTTACATTCCTCTCCGGGATAAAGTCAGCATTAATCCTTAATCAGTTTTCGGCCGGGATCCAGAAGCGCAGCCAGCCGCCTTCGAAGGGGACGCAAAATTGGCTTCCGGGCAGCAGATGCGTCGCTTCAGAGTTGTTTGTGCCGGTAATATACGCCGCCAGTCCTGCAGTAATTATGTTCCCGATCAACCGGGTGCGAAAAGATGACAGGATGTGTTCATCTATCAGTTCGATATCCTGGGCTGCTGTTGTGGCAATCACCCAGACCCGGTAGCGAGGTCCATGTTTGACAAGTGCATAGAAGCGGAGGAAATTTTCCTTGTTCAGCAATTGCAAGAACAGCGCCAGATCATCCACTGCCAGCAGAACTGCAGGACCATTTGCGCTGCCCCGCCGGCGCTGCTCAACGATGGCGGCATATTCCTCGAGCACATTCGTGTGACTGATTTCGTCGAGGGGAATGACCTGCTGGCAGTGCGGCGAAGTGTGCAGTCCCTCAAATTCCTGAGGGCCACGGACGATCAGGCTGTAGCTGACCTCGCTGGGCCGGTTGATCAATGCGACCGATGAAAGGATCGAGTGCAGGAGGCGCGTCTTCCCGCTGGCCGGGTCGCCTACAATAAGCAGGGACCCCGGCGAAGAGTCAGTGAGGTCCAGCGTAAAGGGCAGACCGTCTTCGCAGGCGCCGAGGAGTATAGAATAGGGATCGAAGGGACCGCTCTGCGAGACCAGATCGGTGAGCCGGGGGATCGTACCGGAATCCAGGCTCGTATGACCTTCAGGCCGCCCCGAACCATAACCCTCGAACTCCAATGGCGCTGCCTCGTCATGGTTCCTGCCCGTATCTTCGTCTGAACCATATGGAGACGCTTTCTGGCTGCGCGGCCCGGCGCGGTAAATACTCTGCCGCCCTTTGAGCCGCTCGAGCACTTTTATTCCGATTGAGAACCTTTCTTCTGGTGTGAGCATCGGATCCAGCCTTATCAGAACTTATGTTCTAATTCTAGCGGATCTCCCCCTTTTCGTCAATACTTTTTTGAAAAATTTGTTCGAGAATAAAGTTTTTGATTCGCATTCAATCGAATACTGTTTTGTTTTATGGAGCAAAGGCAGTTATTCTTGAGCAAGAATACAATTTCATCCCTTCGTTTCGCTCGTGCCTGGTTACCGGAATAGAAAACAAAAACGACAGCGGCTTTCAACTGCTGTCGTTTCTTTAAAGGATCCAGACTCACTTGGCAGCAAGGATGTGGCTTCTCTTCAGCGCTGTACCTGAATGAGATCGTCGATGGCCTGAACGGCCAGTTCGAGAGCCTTTATCCTTCTTTGTAATAGTGTTTTCTGCGGGCTGCCTGTATGTGACTTCGAATAAATATCTTCTATCGAAGGGAATAAACCTGTCAGAACCTCTCGGGCTTCGACCAGGTCTTCCCGTGTGTAAGGATGGGGGCGATGGTCCCAGACGGATTCCAGGACGGCCAGGCCGGTGCGCAAAGCTTTGAGCCGTTTCTCCACTAAGGTCGTACTTGCTCCTTTCTGCTGCATCTGAACCAGAGCTTTTTCTGATTTTCGGATTGTGGATTGGAAGGATTTTATAGATTCCTGTTTTACTGCATCTGAAACAGTTTCCACGGTTATATTGTCCTTCAGTTATCTGGTGAAATCCGTCCGTTTTTTTCGGAACCGCATCCACGGATTTTAGGACGTTGGCGATGGATGGGAGTCATATCATTGGAAAAATCTATTGTAAAGACTCCGCTCGATGGATGTGATTTGCTATCCTTGCTGCTAGCTCTGGCCATAAAGGTTTTGGCAGACCATGCCCCATACCCTCGAATGTAACGAGTTCGGCATCTGGGATCGCGGCTGCGGTAGCCTGCCCTCCACTGACATCAATCATCCTGTCATTTTCTCCATGGATAACAAGAGTCGGTATCTGTAAGGATTGAAGCTGTTTTGTTCTATCGCCTGATTTTATAACTGCCGCAGCCTGACGCATCATACTCAACGGATCATGATCCCTATCCCAGGCAGCGCCCGCGTTTTCAGCGGTATCCTTCTCATCCAGGGGATACTTCGGAGAACCAAGTGCTTTTCGTGATCGTATCTGCCAGTCGATGTAGGCTTGCCGGTCGTCATAAGGGGGGGATCCCAGACCGGCCAGCACTGAAAAGTCAGCCTGCCCAACCGAGGGATTTCCAGTCGTAGACATCATAGATGTCAGTGACCGGACCCTATGCGGATATTCGATCACTATGGTTTGAGCGATCATTCCACCCATAGATGCACCAACCAGGTGTACACTGTCATATCCAAGCGCATCCATTAGCCCTACTGTGTCTGCCGCCATATCAGAAAGCGTATAAGTCACTGTAGAAAAATCACCGGATTGTATTGCTGGAAAATCCGGAACGGGTGCATCAGAAAAGTGGGTTGAAAGTCCGGCATCTCTATTATCGAATCTTATTGGATGCAGACCGCGGCTGGACAGTTCCAGACAAAATCCTTCAGGCCAGTTAATCATCTGTGCACCAGCACCCATGATCAGGAAGACAGGCGGTAAATCAGGATTACCAAAGCGCTGATAAACCATCGTTATTTTCGATGGTCCAACATTTTGAACACTTTCTTCTCCATGAATTTGAGCTTTATTTAATTCCATGACGATCTCCTCCCTGAACTGGTATTGATTAAATTCGTAAGTAGTCTTCTTAACCTGAACTCTTTACGATCCAATACTGCCCTATGGGCTTGTTTCCACGGAGCAATATAATCTCGTTTCACTCAGTGGGTTTCATACCCGAATGTGCTAAAGCCCTGGTACAAAAGTTTTTCAGCGATACTACTTTTCAATTCTTGACATCAATGCCACGCACTCTACATGCACCGTATGCGGAAACATGTCAACCGGCTGCACCTCTTCCACCTTATACCCCCTCTCCTCCAAAAACCTGGCATCCCTTGCCAGGGTACTGGGGTTACATGACACATATACAATCTTCCCCACCTGCATATTTACAATAGTCTCCAGCAACTTCTCATCACAGCCTGTGCAAGGCGGGTCAAGCACCACCACATCTGCCCTATAACCTTCCTCATATAACCGGGTCACTACTTCTTCCGCTGCTCCCACATAAAAATCCACATTGTCAGCTCCGTTTAACACGGCATTTCCCCGGGCATCTTCAATTGCTTCCGGCACAATTTCTATTCCAATAACCTTTTTTGCCCTCTTGGCAAGGAAAAGAGAAATGGTCCCTATACCGCAGTACAAATCAAATACCACTTCATCACCGTTCAAGCCTGCATATTCCAGTGCCTTATTGTACAGCACTTCTGTCTGCACCGGGTTAACCTGATAAAAGGACATGGGTGATATCTTAAACTTAACGTCCCCTATAAAGTCAACAATATGGTCATCACCTCAAAGTACCTAATTTCCTTGTCCTAAAATAACATTTGTGTTTTTGACAGGTTCAAAAAACTAAAATCTATTGTTTCATAAATCAGAAATCAATAATTATTTTTCTGCACTTCCTGCATGTAAAGGCAATGGGGTATTCTGTTTGTTTAGGAAAAATAGTTAGATAAGGCGGCAGCCTGATTGCATTATGCTTATTAAATTCTTTTTCAGTATATAGCTTTGGTATTGACTCGCCGTCAGGCAAAAAATATACTCCTCCGCGGCTCCTAACAACTCCTTTTTCCATTTCTTCATTACAATATGGACATCTCATTCATCACACCTCACAAATTCTAATATTCCTGTTTCTTTTTCGAACTATATTTCTGACTGCTGCGACGCTTACCGTCGCCATTCGTAACGATATTGCTTCGCTTTTTCTTTTCTTCCTGAACAGCCCTGAACTCGCTCTCCGTTATAATGGGAGGATGACATTCTTTCATCTGAAATTCATACAGAAAATATTTCGAACAACTTTAGCCTTCTCATTGTCAATTACAAGGTCGCCACTTTTATTTTTGGTATAACCGAACCGCTTTCGTTTGTATAGTACGGATGTACCATTTTCGGCTTTCATAGCAAGTCCCATGCTGATATTTTCGCTTCTGATTTCATTTTCAGCCTGGTCAAAGGATTCCATTACCGAAATCATAAGATTGCTGTCAGCCTCATCAGTATCCAGATTTTCTGATTCGAATATGATTCTAACACCTGCTGTTTTCAGCCTATTGAGTGCTGATAAGGTTTCTACAGTATCTCGGCCAAATCTACTGATGCTTTTTGTCAGAACTACAGAGATGTTGTGAGCTTCACATTCTTTAATCAACCGTTCGAATTCTCTCTCCTTTGGCCGACGCAATATCAATAAATACATCTGTCAGTCTCCATTGACTAACATTTGCAACTGCTCTCGTCAAAGCAGAAATCTGCGCTGCAAGGCTATAAAGCTGTTCTCTTTCGTTCGTACTGACTCTGCAGTAAATTCCGACTTTCTTTTCCAAGCGGTCATTTTTTGCGGAGATATACCAGATTTTTGAATCCATCAGCTCACCTCCTTGTTCTTCATTAACCTATTTTCATTACAATTTTGCACCAATGATACCATGTGTGAAATTTTTTCTGTAAATTGACTTTCTATGATAATTTTCATTGGGGCTTGTAAGCCAGATTCTGGCTTACAAGCCCTTGTTAACAATATAGAGAAAAGCAAACGGCATGTCAAGAGCGCCCTTGAAAAGGGCGTGCATTTACTCTTGATGTGCCGTTTTGCTTTTTGCTACGGAAGCCTACCCTCGTACATGATTGACAGTTCCCCATAGACCTTACCCCAGTTTCGTAACGGCAAAGTCCATTTTTTCACAGCTTCAAAAGTAGCCAGGTAAAGCGCCTTCAAGAGCGCAGTATCGCTTGGAAATACGCTTCTTTTGCTGTTTAGACGGCGGTATGTACTATTTAAACTCTCAATTGCGGATAGTCTCCCTAACAAGTGTTTCTAGCACTTGGTAAAGGAACGGTAAACAACAGTTCTTTAACACTCCAAATATGATCGGTCAGGTTGGCAGCCATACCTGGGGTCCGGGGCGTCCACTT
>Ga0134095_1000175_pt1 | contig 73661 bp, 63 predicted proteins | sample 6_2taG_FD_94449 | JGI IMG/M metagenome (GOLD analysis project Ga0134095, IMG submission 94449) | Switchgrass degrading microbial communities from high solid loading bioreactors in New Hampshire, USA - 6_20_20_110_A2 metaG | ecosystem: Engineered > Bioreactor > Semi-continuous > Anaerobic >... | reverse complement strand
GACACCGCATATCTGGCCGGAAGAGCGTTCCTTGTTGGCCTGATGGAAGCGCCCGGCAGTAAGCGAATGATAGCCGGGCAGGAACGCGGTGCGCGAGTCACAGTGGTCGATGTCACCGAAGTGGATGGCGTGCTGTGGTATCTGGTGGACGCTCCCACCGGTAAGGGGTGGGTGAGTGCAGAAAACATCAGCACAGAAGCGCCCTGATGGAACGATATCAGTGATCTGACAGCAGTACTTTTTCGGTAATCAGTCTGTGAAGGGAGGCATGTAGGTTGTTCTGCCTCCCTTTTTACTTACCTCATTCTTTCGAAGTACAATTCTGGCCTGGCGTTATTCATATCAAAAAGTGAGAACAGACGTACCAGGCCGGGCAGCACTTGTACTCCGCTGATTCCATCGAAGCTGGTGTGTCATATCATCTGGATAAGGAAAATAACCCGCGTATGAATAGGGATCGCATTTTGTCATTTCGCGCGCTGCTGGCTGGGCTGCTGCTGGTCGTTCTTTTGACCGGCTGCAGCGGGGAGCCAGCTTCACAATGGCTCCGGGCGCCCGGGTGGAGCCGGGGCGTTTATACGGGGCTCACCTATTCCACCAGACCGGTGCCCGTTACCCTGGACGACAGCGGCGGGATCTATCTGCTTCATGTGGATCAGAGTGGGGAAAATTATTCCCCGCGCCTGACAGCCTTTGACCGTCAGGGGCAGGTGCGCTGGGTGAAGCGCCTGGATCAGAGCTTCGGTCGGATTTCGGATACCGAAATCATCTGGGATGGACAGGGTCTGCAGGCATTCTGGATCGCAGACAATGTTCTTTACCGGGTCCGGCTGGATAACCAGGGGTCGGTACGGGAGGCCCCTCGGCCGCTGTCTGGAGAAATTGATGTGGACTCATTCGCAGCGGCCCGGCTTCCAAGTGATGAGGTCAGCGTGTGGTTTTCACAGTCACGCCGCGAACCGGGACTTTACCGCCTCACCACTGAGGGCGAGGTGGTGCTGGTTGACCCCCAGGGAACCCGGCCAGAACTGCGCGTTGGCGCCGATGGCAGCCTGCACGTGATCTGGGCGCAGATGCCCCTGGGCTATGGAGACATGCGCATTCTCTATGCCTCTTATCCGCAGGGAGTGGACAGCGGTGAGCAGGCTGTACTGCTCTACGAACAATCGATCACTCCCACAAGCATTGTCGAGGGCCCGTGGTTGGGGCTGGCAGGCGAGCAGGTGTATGTGATCTGGGCGCTCACCTACCGCACCGGTCCGCAGGCAGGCACGTCGCTGGCCAGCTTTGTTTACTTCCCGGCGGGTAATCCCGATCAGGTCACACAGCCAGAGGTGATCAATATCCCCGAGGAATACCGTCTGGAATATCACGAAGTCAGCGCAGGAGTGCACGCGGGCTCACGTGTTCCGCTGCCCTCCCCCTATACCGAGACGACAACGATCTCCAACCTGAGCACCAATACCAGCGCGGCTCCCGAACTGGTCGTTGCCTTTCACACGCAGGCCCAATACCTGATGCGGCAGTACAAAGGGCAGGTGAGCACGGCTTTTATCCAGGACGGAAAACCAACCGGGTATCAACTGCTCAGTTTTACCGCCACCGATTCCGACTCGCCGGTGATCATCAGCGATGCGCAGGGATACCTGTATCTGACCTGGATGGAGAAAGGTGCCGAAGGAAATCTGGTTTACCTGGCTACGACCGCACCCGATATGGTCGCGGCGATGAACCGTCTGTCCGCAGAAGATGTGGGACGCCTGGCGGCTGAAACTTTATTCGGCATGCTGATCGGTGTGGCCATCAGCCCGCTGGCCGGTTTTATCTGGTTGATGGGAGCCCTGGTTGGGATGCTGCTGACCACGCCGCTGCGGCGTGGGAACAACCGGGTCGGGGTGATCGTCAGCATCTTCCTGTCTCTGGCTGCCTTCTGGCTGGCTAAATACATTGCCCTCCCGGGGGTGGAGTCTTATGTGCCCTTCTCGGCCTGGATCCCGATGATCCCCGATTGGTTGAAGGTCCCTCTGCAGATTGTCGTGCCGGTGATGATTCTGATTACGGCTCTTTACGTCGCCTGGTCCTATACCTTTCGCCGGGAATCGGAATCCGTCTTGAACTTTCTCCTGATCTACGCAGCCGTGGATGCCGTGCTCAGCATGGCGGTGTACGGCGTAATCATCATATCGGCTTTCTGAACCATAGTAGAGAAATTTTTAATCCCTTTGAACCACTTCAGGAGGGCGTGAGTAATACATATATACGAAGGGGTGATCAACAGAGGGAGTCATGATCAGCCTGAAGTTCATCTGCCATGGGGTAGCGGAAGTGCTGGATGCCATCACTCTTCCAGAATGACCTTGCATGTGCTGCTCGATAAGGTGATTTCCTTATCGAGCAGCATTGGATTACCACCTGACCGGCAGACCTCTGAGGAGCTTTTTTCGTTATGCTGCCCGGACTTCTGGCAGACGCTGGAAAGAGGGGCACTTGTTATAAATATCAGAAAGTGGTAGGATAAATTCGCTCACCTGGCGCCTTTTTATCGGGCAGCCAGTGTTAGAAAAGGTGAATTATCGTTTTGGATAAACCGTCGAGCCGTGATCTCATACTGCAGCTGCAGGCAGGAAGCCTTGAAGCCCTCGGAGAGCTGTATGATCGCTACCAGGCGCTGGTTTACCGGACTGCGCTGGTGATTACGAATGACAGCAACGCCGCAGAAGACTTGCTTCAGGATGTTTTTCTGCGCCTGCACCGCTTTGCAGACCGGATCGACCCCCAGCGCCCTCTGGAACCCTGGCTGTACCGCATGACAGCCAATCTTTCCTATACCTGGGTCAAGCGCAGCCGCCGCTGGTATCGTCCATTGGAAGATCTGGCGGAATGGTTGGTCGGAGGAGAGAAGAACAGCCCGCAGGAACAGATCGAGCAGGATGACGATTGGGAGCAGGTTCAAAGAGCCGTATCTTCGCTGCCCCTGCAGCAGCGAGTGGTGGTGGTCCTGTATTACCTCAACGACCTCTCCCTGCAAGAGATATCCGACATTCTGGATGTGCCGGTTGGTACGGTAAAATCTCGCTTACATTACGGCCGGATGGCATTGAAGCTCAAACTGGGTCTGGATAACGACATTCTGCCTGATCTGAATCATGAGAGACCCTGACACATCGCAAATTCGTTTGGAGGATAATTGGACGCTTACATTTCTCGGTCCTTAAAGAACTGGGCAGCACGGCAGCAACCTTCGAAGAAAATTCGTTCTCAACTCCTGGCACAGGCTGCGTCTGATTCGTACCAGATGGTCGAACCTTATTATCCGCCGCAGTTAAAGCCGTTTAACCACACGTTGTTAGATGGATCTTTTGGCCCGCTCATTCTGGCAAATATCCACTCCTTTAATATGACCACCATGTCACTGCGGATGATTTGATCCATGCGTCGCTGCCTGCTTGTTGTTTTACTCTTTCTGACTGCCTGTACAATTAACCCCCAGCCCACCCGAGATCCTCAACCATCGCAAACCCCCGCTGCGACAGACAGCGGGGTCAGTGCTCCGACGGCAACGGCCACAGCGGAGCCGCCGCGTGTGCTGTCCATCTGTATGGGAGGGGAGCCGCAGTCCCTGTTCCTGTATGCCGACAATTCCATTGCGGCGCGCAGTGTGCGTCAGGCGATCTACGACGGGCCCTATGACATTTCTGGTTATGAGCTGACCCCGGTGATCCTGGAGCAGACACCCTCGATTGAAAACGGTGGTATCAGATTCGAGCAGGTCCAGGTTTCTCCCGGCGATCAGGTGCAGGATGCACAGGGGAACATCGTCAACCTGGGAGACGGCGTGTCCATCCTTCCCAGTGAGTGCACCGATCTATCCTGTGCCCAGGTCTATCAGGGACAGGAACCGGTGCTTATGGATCAAATGGTGGTCACTTTCCAGCTGCTGCCCGGTTTAATGTGGTCAGATGGAGAGCCGCTCGACGCCGACGACTCTCTCTATTCATACGAGGTGGCGCGTGCGTTGTACCCGCGCGTGCATTCTGAGCTGATCGCACGCACGGCAGCCTATCAGATTGTCAGCGATCTGGCGATCGAATGGCGAGGGATTCCCGGGGTGCGCGATTCACTTCCCGCGCTGAACTTCTTTACCCCGCTCCCGCGTCACGCCTGGGGAACCCTCCCGGCGGAAGAACTGCTGACCTCTGAAGCCGTTAACCGAGCGCCGGTCGGCTGGGGGCCCTATGTGGTTGAAGAGTGGACGGCCGGCGACCACATCACCCTGGCTCGCAATCCCAATTATTTCCGCGCCTCTGAGGGACTGCCGCACTTCGACAACCTGGTGTTTCGCTTTATGGGCAGCAGCCAGGAAGCGGTCGACGCACTGCTGGCGGGCGAATGCGATTATGTCGACGAAACAGCCGGCCTGGATTTTCGCAGCCAGCAGCTGGTCGATTTGCAGAATGCAGGGGAGATTGCCCTGTTTGTAGAGACCGGGACAGCCTGGGAACACATCACCTTTGGGATCGCCTCCGCCTCTGCGGCAGACCCGGCTGCAGCTGCGGAGCCAGCCTTTTTCAGCGCGAAAGAAACCCGCCAGGCTGTGGCTTTGTGCCTGGATCGCCAGCGGATCTTGGATGCCGTCTACCCCGGTGGGGGAGAAGTGCCCTCCAGCTACGTGCCTCCGTCTCACCCGCTGTACAATCAACAGGTCAGGCAGTATGCTTACGACCCACAGGCCGGCGCTGAGCTGCTGCAGGCGGCCGGCTGGGTGGATACGGATGGCGATCCGTCCACCCCACGGGAGGCAGCCGGAGCTGCGGGTGTTCCATTCGGTACACCGTTTGAAGTAACCTTCCTGACCACGCCAGATGAAGAACACCAGCAGGTGGCTCAGATCATCCAGGAGTCGCTGGCGCAGTGCGGCATCCGCGTCAATATCTCCAGCCAACCGGCGGAAGAGCTCTTTGCCCCTGGCCCCGATGGCCCGGTTTTTGGCCGCAAATTCGCCATGGTGCAGTTTGCCTGGGGAACCGCAGTGCAGCCGGCCTGCAGCCTGTACACTTCTGAGCAAATCCCGGGGAGCTATCCGCAGTTTCCTCACGGGTGGGGGGGCGCCAACGCAGGCGGGTATTCAAACCCGGAATTCGATCTGGCCTGCAAACAGGCCCTGCTCTCGCCGGCGGGCACAAATGAGCACACCAGCTATCATCACCAGGCTCAGGCAATTTTTGCTGAAGACCTGCCGGCCCTTCCACTTTATCTGCACAGCCAGACGGTTGCCTCACGCCCCGATCTGTGCGGTGTGCAGGTGGACGCCTCTGCGGAGAGCGCGTTATGGAACCTGGAAGCCTTCAATTATGGAGAAGGCTGCCAGGATGGGGCGAATTGATCTTGTGAAAATCTTGCCAAATTAAGAGATCAAAGGTAAACTTCTGCATCAATATTGAGCCTATTTGAACTTTACTTGACAGTGCCGGTTCTTTTTTGAAAGACCGGCACATTTTCAAATAGCAGGGAGGGAAACGTGACTGCATCAACCGCTCAGCCCATGCTGGAAGTGCGTAATTTAAAGACTTATTTTTTCACCGATGATGGTGTCGTTAAATCCGTCGATGGCGTTGATTTCACGGTAAACCGGGGTGAAGTGCTTGGACTGGTGGGTGAATCGGGCTGCGGCAAGAGCGTCACATCCCTTTCGATTATGAGGCTGATCAGCATCCCGGGGAAGATTATGGACGGGGTGATCAACTTTGAGGGGAAAAATCTGCTCGAAATCTCAGAAGCGGAGATGATGAACATTCGCGGGAACCGCATTTCGATGATTTTCCAGCAGCCCCAGAGCAGTCTGAACCCCGTCTTCACCGTAGGAGATCAGATCGCCGAGGTACTGGGCATTCACCAGCAGATCAGCAAGGAAGATGCATGGAAAAGGGCGGTTGAACTGCTGGGGATGGTGGGCATCCCCGACCCGGAACGTAAAGCGAGAGCCTACCCGCACGAAATGTCTGGCGGGCAGGCGCAGCGTGTCATGATCGCCATGGCGCTGGCGCTCAACCCGCAGCTTCTGATTGCGGATGAGCCCACGACTGCGCTGGACGTCACGATCCAGGCACAAATTCTGGATCTGATCCGTGAGCTGCGCCGTCAGATGGAAACAGCCGTAATCCTGATCACGCATGACCTGGGCATGATCGCTGAGATGGCTGATCGTGTGGCTGTGATGTATGCTGGCCGGATTGTGGAACAGACGGACGTGCGCTCGCTCTTTGCGCGTCCCCTGCATCCGTATACGCGCGGTTTGATTGATTCGATCCCCATCCTGGGGCAGGTAAAAGAGAAACTGGATGTCATCCCGGGCTCGGTTCCAAATCTGATCGACCTGCCTGCGGGCTGTAAATTTGCACCTCGCTGTCAGGCGCGGGTTCAATATGGACTGAACATCTGTAATGAGGTGGAACCCACGCTCGACACCGTGCTTCCCGGGCACTCAGTGCGCTGCTGGCTTTACCAGAGCCATGAGGGACATACAGCACCCCTGCGCGCTTCAGAGGTCGAAGGTTCGTACGTTCAATAGGCAGTAGACAGCGGAGAGAGAAAATGCGAGAAACAGGCAGCATCACACCGAGCAGGACGGCACCGGCAGGAAACGGGCGCGCAGAAAAAGACCTGGTTGTTGTGAAAGATCTGGTCAAGCACTTTCCGGTGCGCGGCGGCATCTTGCAGCGCACGGTTGCCTGGGTGCAGGCCGTCGACGGGGTTAGCTTTACCGTAAAAGAGGGAGAAACACTGGGCCTGGTGGGGGAATCGGGCTGCGGGAAAACAACCGTCGGGCGCACCATGCTGCGCCTGATCGAACCGACCTCTGGCGAGATCACCTTTGATAATACCAACCTGCTGAATCTGGACAGCCGCGAACTAAAAGCCATGCGGCGTTATATGCAGATTATCTTTCAGGATCCCTACGCTTCTCTGGATCCGCGCATCCCCGTGGGTGATTCCATTGAAGAGGGCCTGCGCATCCACAGAATCGGCGATCGCGAGCAGCGGCGCCAGATCGTTCTGGACACGCTGAAGAAGGTAGGGCTGGAAGAGTATCATGCCCGCCGCTACCCCCATGAGTTTTCGGGCGGCCAGCGCCAGCGGATTGGTATCGCCCGCGCGCTGGCGCTGCAGCCGCGCTTTATCGTGGCCGACGAACCGGTTTCGGCGCTGGATGTTTCGATCCAATCGCAGGTGCTCAATATCCTGAAAGAGCTGCAGCAGGAGTTCAATCTGACCTACCTGTTTATCGCTCACAACCTGAGTGTCGTGGAGCATATCTCCGACCGAGTGGCGGTGATGTATCTGGGGAAGATCGTTGAACTGGCTCACCGCGATGAACTCTACCGGCGCCCCATGCATCCCTACACCCAGGCGCTGATGTCGGCTATTCCAGTTCCTGACCCCACTTTAAAGCGCGAGCGCATCATCCTGCAGGGCGATGTCCCCAGTCCGCTCAACCCGCCCAAAGGCTGCCGCTTCCACCCGCGCTGTCCGGCCGCAGTGGCCGCCTGCGCTCAGGCAGAACCACCTCTGAAAGAGATGACACCCGGTCATTGGACTGCGTGCTGGCGTGTATAATTATTCCTGAAGTGCAGCCGGGTCCGTCCCACCTGCCCTTGAGGAATCAATTCGCCCATGCAGCATATTCTCATCGTCGACGATCAGCGTGACATCCGCCAGATGCTGCGCGCAGGGGTAGAGACCCTGGGCGCAGACCTGCAGGTGACCGATGTGCCCTCTGGTGAAGAGGCCCTTCTGGTCATCTCGAACCAGCCGGTTGATCTGCTGGTTAGCGATGTCTATCTCCCCGGAATTTCTGGTCTGGATTTGATAAACAGGGCTCAGGCGAGAAAACCCGGCCTGAGGGTGATTCTCATTACCGGTGTGGATGATCCTGCTGTCCGCCAGGCAGTAGAAGAGGCGCGGGCCGCGTTTTATTTCTATAAACCGGTGGACATGGACGCGTTTCTGACCGCTGTGCAGACCTGCCTGAATCTGGCGGATGCGGATATTTTGTCCGAGTCAGAAGAACTGGAGCGCCTCGCACAGCAGCTTGAGAACCTCCGGCAGGAGATGGACCTGCAGGCTGTCGGCCTGCTGAGTGCCGCCGGGCGAGTGCTGGCCCAGTCTGGCGGTTTTTCTGCCTTTCTGGAGAATATCCAGCTGCGCGCCGCCGTTCTGTCTGCACTGCGGGCCGGCGGCGGCGTTGCACAGCGCCTGGAGGACAGCGGGCGGCATGTCCTGATGCACTTCCCGGGAAAGGATGAAGATCTGGTCGCTCTGCAGGTCCCCGGCGCAGACGTGTTGATCGCCTCCACCCGGCCTCCTCTGGATTCTCACCGGGTTGCGCAGATCGCCGCGGCCCTCCAGCAGGTGCAGACAGGGACCCGGAAGGTGGAACCGGCAGCTCCGCCTGAGGATGTGGTTCTCCCGCCAGAAGAAGCTCCTGCGGAAGAGGAAGTGTCCACCGATCTCCCCGATGTTTCTGATCTCTTCAGCCTTGACACAGAGGTGGAATTGAAACCGGAAGAGGTGGATGCTTTCTGGGAAAATCTGGCCGAAAAAACAGAATTCACCCTCGATGAAGACGCCATCCCCTACGAGCAGGCGCTCGACCTGGGGCTTGCGCCGGGTTTACCGGCGGAAGATGAGAGCGGGACAGTGCCCGAGTGAACACCGCTCACTGGCTTAAGCTGGTGAGGGAGGCCCCACCGGTTATCCGGTATGGATCAGGCGCACTGACGTGCGTACATCTATTTACGCTGCTTTCTCCTTGTGATACAATGTTGGGCGCCCGATTTCCGGGCGTTATCAGGCGAAAACGGTGGGGCGTGGTGCAATGGCAGCACAGCGGACTTTGGATCCGTATATCCTGGTTCGAATCCGGGCGCCCCAGCCTTTCGCCCTGACAGGTAGTTCACGTGCTTGACGAAGATTCAAGTCAATATCCATTAAGGTTGAAATTCAGGACGGGCGGCGCGCTGCATGCTGCGGACGCGGGTAGCTCGTCGTTTTTATTTTTAAACCCTTGAGCTGGAGATTCTATGAAAATCGTATCCATACTGCTGGCGGCCGGTCAGGGGACCCGCATGCGCTCCGATCTTCCCAAGGTCCTGCATCCGCTGCTGGGGCGCCCGTTAATCCATTACTCTCTGGAAGCTGTCGAAAAAGCTTCTAACGAAAAGCCGGTGGTTGTGATCGGCCACCATGCCGATGAGATCCGCGCTGCCCTGGGAGACCGTGCCCGGTATGTTCTGCAGGAAGAGCAGTTGGGGACTGCGCATGCCGTCCGGCAGGCAGAAGGTCTGCTGCGCGGCAGCTGCGATCTGGTGATTGTGACGTACGCCGATATGCCGCTGCTGCGGGCGGAAACCCTGCAGAGCCTGGTCCAGGCACACCTGGCGCATAACGGACCGGTGACTTCGACAACGGTGGTGCAGAATGATCCCCGCGGTTTCGGCCGGGTGGTGCGCGGCGAGGACGGACGGGTGCTGGCCGTGGTCGAAGAAGCGCAGGCTACCCCGGAGCAGCTGCAGATCCGGGAGTTAAACGTCGGGGCTTACTGTTTTGACGCAGACTGGTTGTGGGATGCACTGCCGAAAGTGCCCCTCTCTCCGAAAGGAGAGTACTATCTCACAGACCTGGTAGCCGTCGCGGTGGCCGAAGGCGTTTCGGTGCAGGCCTGCGAAATCGAAGATATTAATGAAACGATCGGCATTAACAACCGTGTGCATCTGGCCGAGGCGGAGGCGGAGCTGCGCCGGCGCATCAACCGTCACTGGATGCTCGAAGGTGTTACCCTGATCGATCCGTCCGCTACGTATATCGAGCCGGGGGTGACCATCGGGCAGGATACCGTGATTTACCCCAACACGTATCTGCAGGGCGAAAGTGAGATCGGAGATCACTGCACGATCGGTCCCAACACGCTCATCCGCGATACCCGTGTGGGCAGCCGCTGCCGGGTGCTCGCTTCGGTGCTGGAAGGTGCGCTGCTCGAAGATGAGGTCGAAATTGGTCCATTTGGCCACCTGCGCAAAGGTGCTCATCTGGCCCGGGGCGTTCACATGGGCAATTTTGGCGAGGTGAAAAATTCTTACCTTGGCCCGGGGACCAAAATGGGCCACTTTTCTTACGTGGGTGATGCGACCATCGGCCCGGACGTCAATATTGGGGCCGGAACGATCACCTGCAATTTCGATGGAAAAAAGAAAAACCGCACAGAAATCGGTGAGGGCGCTTTCATCGGAAGCGATACCATGCTTGTGGCGCCGGTAAAAATAGGCGCCGGTGCGCGCACGGGTGCCGGTTCGGTGGTCACCCGGGATGTGGAACCCGACACACTGGCTGTTGGGGTTCCTGCGCGCAAGATTCGAAGGCTGGAGAAAGGTGACTGATTTACAATTTGTTTTACTGGGCCTCGGCCTGCTGCTGCTTGATTTTATCGCCGTAGCGGCGCGATCTGCTTTTGTGCAGCTCACCCACGCCCGGCTGCTGGCTCTGCGAGACAGCTCCGGGGTGCAGCTTTACAGCACCTCTGTGCTGCTGCCCTCTGGGGCACGCATCCGCATTACCCTGAACCTCGTCCTGGTTCTCACTCGCTTTTTCCTGGCAGCGCTGTTCCTTTATTGGGCTTCGCGCAGCATGGGAGGAGCAACGGTCTGGGCAACCGCAGGACTGGCAGCACTGGTCGGGTTCATCCTGTTCTTAATCGAAACGGTTATTGAACGAAATGTGTCGCGCGCTCCGGAAGTGTGGGCTGTCAGATTGACACCAGTGGTGCGCGTCTTACTGGGGATTTTTGCGTTCCTAACCCTGCTGCCGCTGGGGATCTCACGCGATGCCGGCGTTAACCTCGATGTGGGCACGGTGACAACCGATGAGCTGAAAACGCTGGTGGACGCTGGCGAAGAAGAGGGCATCTTCGAACAGGGCGAGCGGCAAATGATCTACTCGATCTTTCAGCTCGGGAATACACTGGCGCGCGAGATTATGGTGCCGCGCATTGACATGGTTGCCCTCGACGTAAACACACCGCTGTCTGAAGCCGTGGATACGATGCTGAGCTCGGGCCATTCTCGCATCCCGGTATATGAAGAGACGGTGGACAAAACGCTCGGTCTGCTGTACGCCAAAGACCTGCTGCGTGTGTGGCGTGAGGGCGACCAGTTGAGTTCTCTGCGCAGCCTGCTGCGCCCGGCATATTTTGTGCCAGAGGCCAAAAAGGTCGACGAGCTGCTCTCCGAGATGCAGAGCCAGCGCATCCACATGGCCATTGTGGTGGACGAGTACGGCGGCGTGGCCGGGCTGGTTACGCTGGAGGACATCGTTGAAGAAGTGGTCGGCGAGATCCGGGACGAATATGACCAGGCTGAAGAAGCACCTTATCAGGTCATGCCGAACGACGAGTACATCTTCCTGGGGCGTGTGGATCTGGACGACTTCAATGAGATCATGGGCAGCAGCATTTCCAAAGAGGAAGCTGACACCATCGGTGGTTTTATTTACAGCAGCCTTGGACGTATACCCGAGGTAGGGGAAACCGTGGAGAAGGATTCACTGCAGCTAACCGTGGAGCAGGTCAGTGGAAGGCGGATACGCAAAGTGCGCGCCCGCTGGCTGCCCTCGGGGGTGGAGAGCGAAGAAGCCAATGACCATGAAACTGCCGGATGAAGTTCGCGAACAGCTGGCGGCAGCCGCTCTGGATGCGCGCCAGTGGGCCTATGTGCCCTATTCAAACTACCGGGTCGGGGCAGCCTTGCTGACCGCTTCGGGACGGATTTATGATGGGGTCAATGTGGAGAACGCCGCATATCCGTCCAGCATTTGTGCAGAGCGGGTGGCTGTGTTTAAAGCGGTTTCTGCCGGGGAAAGGGAGTTTACCGCCCTGGCAGTCGCCACCGATAACGGTGGGACTCCCTGCGGGGCCTGCCGCCAGGTGCTGGCAGAGTTCGGAACCGACACTATCGTTTACCTGTTCGATGGCGAAGGGAATCTGACTCTGGAGACGACCGTGGCCGCGCTGCTGCCCCACAATTTCGGTCCACAGAGTTTATCGCCCCGCTCGTAAGAACCTGGCTCGGTAATGAATTATGGGGTTGGCGTTGGTGCAGCCAGCAGGATCTGCAGCATCCAGCCGCGCTGGTTATCTGCGGTAATCACCTGCACCCAGACCTGACCGTTCAGCTCTACGGTTTCCGGCAGCACCTGTACCACGGCACCATTCCCTAATATCGCCACGATCCCTCCACCGGGCTCATCGCGAACAAAACCACCGCCGCCCTCAGCTGCCTGTACTACGGCGAAGACCGGGGTGGGAGAAGGGGTAGGGGTTATCGTGGCGGTGCGCGTGGGCGTGCGTGTTGGTGTGGGCGATGGGGTGTTTGTGGGTGGAACAGGCGTGGGCGTTACCGTCGGTGTGAGGGTCGGCGATGGCGTCGCGGAAGGAATGGGGGTAGGGATGCCTACCTGGGCGCCAAAAGCAGCACCGGCGCCACCCAGACCGATGAACAGGATGATCCCCAGCAGCGCAACAGCGCTCCCAAGCGTGTAACCGAACAGGGTCAGCGGGCGGTAGCCGAGCACCGCAAAGGCCAGCGCGCCAGACAGGGTCACCCAGGCCAGGTAGATCGCAAAAACAACCAGTCCGTCCGGCCAGAGGTGCGGCATGCCGGTGCTCAGGCCCAGGGCTGCAGCAGCAAGGGGCGTGTAGAGGCCGTAAGCCAGGATCACACTGGAGACGGCTGCCTTGCGTTCATCATGGACGATATAGGCTGCGGTCGCCGCCCCTCCAGCCGCCAGTATGGCGAAATGCAGCCAGGAAATTCGAGCGTGCACAGCGGCCAGATACGGCTGTGCCGGAGCCCAGGTCTGGCCGGCGAATCCCACAACCAGAGAAGCCAGGAACACCAGCAGACTGCCGATGAACACACCGGCCAGGCTGCGTGCAAAATAGCGCCCCGAGCCTGTAACGGTCCCTAGAGAGATTCCGACGACGGGCGCCATAAAGGGAGCCAGGACCGCGCCTGCGACCAGCACGAAGGGCGCGTCGAGCACCAGTCCGGCGCTTAACACCAGCCCGGCCAGCAGAGAAAAAAGGAAGAAATCAAAGGATGGAGAGGCACGCCGGGCCAGCTCGGCCAGGAACGCGGCGCGCTCATCAACGTCCAGGGGGGCCAGCAGCCGCCTGGCTCTGCGCCGGCGGGCGGGGGGCAGCCGGTTGGGGTCGTCGGGTTGCTGCTCAGTTTGAGGAAGATCCATACTATCCTTACCGGAGGAGCCTGCTCGCAGCTCCCCACGAGAGCGGGTTATTTTCTCAGTGTTGCGACCAGGCGCGTGGGTTTATCAAACAGCGCCAGAGCGGACTGGATGTCGGGAACGACCATATCGGCTGCAAGTAAGGTTTCCACAGCCACACCTTCCGTTGACAGAACACATATGCCGATCGCGGCGGTTTTTAACATCAGGCTGTCATTTGCACCCTGCCCGATGGCTGCAGTCCGTTCTGGCCCCAGGTTGCGAACATAATCGGCTTTCTGTCGGGCTTCATCTCCCGGTCGAATCCGCACCGCGGAGAAACCGATCTGGCGGTCAATTAGGTCCTGATTCCCGTGCGTATCTGCTGTTAACAGGTGAATATCCAGCCTGTCACGCAGCCTGTTCAGGGTGCGCGCCAGACCTTCAAACAGGCGCCCGTCCAGGGCAATGGTGCCGTTGACATCTGTTACAAGGTGTTCAATTTGAAGAGGAGGCTGGCCGGGGATGTTGAGCTCGATCATGATTTAATTATACAGTAAAATAACCGGGCGCCATTTGGAGCGAAGTCCAGCTGCATATGGTCTGAGCGTTCAATATCAACCTGTTCCCAGGAACAGGTTTTTGACGGAGAGTTGCTTTGACTGCCGGTCGTATTAACAGGTTAATCATCGTTGTGATCCTTGGGGCACTCCTGGCTGGCGCCTGCAATCCGGCTCCCCCTGCAGTCACCCCGCAGATTCCCACTTCTCCTACACCGGAAAATACGGTGCCCTCAGCCTCACCCAGCCCTGAACCGAGCCCGACTGAGGAAGTGCCTGCTGTGATCCTGTACGCGCGGCAGAGCGCAGATCCGGATCTGACAGCAGCGCTGCAGACGGAGCTGAGCGCGCTGGCCGCCGAGTCGGGGCTGGGGTTTTCTCAGGCCGCTTCCCTTTCGGCGGATGATATCACGGATCCTGTGCAGCTGGTCGTGGCGCTGCCACCCGCAGAAGATCTCTCCGACCTGGCAGCTGCGGCTCCCGATACCCGCTTTCTGGCGCTGGGTTTTTCAGTACTGCCGCAGGCGGACAACCTGGTGCAGTTGGGGGCACAGGCTGCACCTGTGGACCAGCAGGCATTCCTGGCCGGCTACCTGGCCGCTGTCGTCACTCCAGAGTGGCGGGTTGGGGTCATCCACAACCCGGGTTCAACAGCTGGACGCGCCTTCCGCAACGGCGTTGTTTATTTTTGCGGGCTTTGCCGTCCCTCGGCTCCACCTTATGACGAATACCCGCTGATTTCCGAACTGGAAGCGTCTGCTGGCGAAGCAGAAATGCAGGCCGCTGTCGATGCTCTGACCGTGCGGGGGGTGAAGACGATTTATGTGGCTCCCGGCGTAGATCAGGAGGGCATCTATGGCTATATCGCCCAGGCCGGGGTAAATATTATCGGCAGCGTCGCCCCACCAGCTGAGGCTGAAGACCGTTGGATTGCCTCGATCCAGGCGGACTGGCTTCCGGCCGCCCTGGAAATCATTCCTGGACTGCTGCAGGGACAGGTTGAGGATGTCTCTGTGAGCACCCTTGCGCTTACCCACCGTAATCCAGACCTTTTCTCACCGGGCAGGCAGGCGCTTGTGGAGAAGCTTTTGCTTGACCTGACCGGCGGGTATATCGACACCGGAGTTGGCCAGGCAGCAACAGGGGAATGAACGCATCAAGGGATCGTTCTGTACATATTACTGCAACCTCGATCCTATTGTCTGTGTTGCGATTTCATGCTACACTAAAGTGATTTCCGGCACAGCAACGGCACAGCAACTACGGAGAAAAACCGTCTGCTGAACGGAGAGAAAACCCTTTCGTCAGATCTTTAGGAGAAGAAAATATGTCGAAAAAACTATATGCGATCCTTTCTGTTCTGATTCTCGCAGCCCTTCTGTTGGGAGCCTGCGCCCAGCAGGCCGCCCCAACACAAGCGCCGGCAGATGAACCAGCAGAGACGGAAGCACCCGCTGCGGAAGAGCCCGCGGCAGAAGAACCTGCGGCTGAAGGCGACTGCTCCAGCCCGGACGTTCTGTGCGTCGGCCTGGTGACCGATGTGGGTGAAGTCGACGACAAGTCCTTCAACCAATCCTCCTGGGAGGGTGTTGTGGCTGCCGTTGAGGAACTCGGCGGGCAGGCTAACTACATCGAGACCAAGGACGCCAAGGACTACGCCGCCAACATTCAGCTTTTCGCTGAAGAAGGCTATGATGTGATCGTGACCGTTGGATTTGCTCTGGGTGAAGCCACACTGGCTGCTGCCGAGCAGTACCCGGACATTGATTTCATCGGCGTGGACCAGTTTGTTTCTGAGCCAGTAGAAAATGTCGTTGGGCTGATCTTCCCTGAAGACAAGTCGGGCTTCATGGCTGGCGCCCTGGCCGGTATGCTGACCAAGAGCAATACGATCGCCGCCGTTCTTGGTACAGATCTGGTTCCCGCGGTTGTGGCTTTCAATGAGGGCTTCATCGCCGGCGCAAAATACGTGAATGAAGACGTCAACATCATTTCCACCTACCATCCGGGCGGTCTGGACGTCGCCTTTACCGATCCGGAATGGGGCGCCACCACGGCTGCCCAGGCGATCAGCCAGGGCGCTGACGTGATCTTCGGCGCAGGTGGTAAGACCGGTAACGGCGCGCTGATCGAATCGGCCGGCCACGAAGGTGTGTACTGCATTGGTGTTGACACCGATCAGTGGGAGACAGTGCCCGAGGCTCACCCCTGCCTGGTCTCCAGTGCGATGAAACTCATCTCTCCGGCCGTTGCCGACCTGATCCGCATGCATACAGAGGGCAACTTCCCCGGCGGCTCCTACATGGGCGAGTTTGGTCTGGCCCCCTTCCATGACTTCGAAGACAAGATTCCTCAGGAGGTCAAGGATCGCCTGGATGAGATCCGCCAGGGTCTGCTGGACGGCTCCATCACAATCGAAAGAGGCACCTCCGGATAGTCCCTTTCCTGCCGGTGGAATGACGATGTAAACGTAAGCGGCTTACTCAGCCAGTGAGTAAGCCGCTTACTGATTCTGCTCTCATCGAATTTTAAGAAATCGTGAGGTTTACGTAACAGCCTAAGCCGGGTAGAATATATTCTCATTATGTTTCCTTATTTTTGTCTCACAAAGTAAAGGATCCTTAAGTATATGACGGACCAACAACAACGGGTCTCAGCCGGGCGATCCGGTCTCTCCCTCGTAGTGGCTGTCTGGCGCGCGATCAGTGTGCCGGTAGCTGCGGTGCTTCTGGCGATGCTGATCGGAGCTGTCATTCTGGCGATTTCAGGAGCGCCGCCTTTGCAGGCTTATGGTGCATTGTTTCGCGGTGCTTTTGGCAGTACGAATGCCATCGCACGCACCCTGGAAAAAGCCACCCCCCTGATTTTCAGCGGATTGGCTGTTGCCTTTGCTTTCAAAGCTGGCCTGTTTAATATCGGCGCACAGGGACAGCTGCTCATGGGTGCATTGACTGCAGCGGTGATCGGTTTCGCCGTGACTGGCCTGCCGGCCGTCATTCACATACCACTGGCTTTACTCGGTGGCGCTGTAGCGGCAGCCCTCTTTGCTATGATCCCCGGGGCTCTACGAGCTTTTACCGGCGCGCATGAAGTGATCGTTACGATCATGATGAACTACGTCGCCATCAACATAACCGATTGGCTGGCCGACGGGCCGCTCAAAGATACGAGCGGAAGCAATATCGTTGCGCGCACACCACAGATCCTGGACACGGCCCGTATCCCGACCATCGGAAGCGTCCCCCTTGGTTTTGTGATCGCCCTGATTACGGCTGTGGTGATCTGGTGGCTGCTCAATTACACTACCATCGGTTTTGAGATCCGCACGGTAGGTCTCAACCCCTATGCGGCGCGCTATGCCGGGATGCGGGTGGCATTCACCATCGTCATGACGATGGCCATCAGCGGTTTTCTGGCCGGTATGGGCGGCGCAGTGGAAACGCAGGGCGTTGTGGGGCGCTATCAGCCCGGTTTTAACACCGGCATCGGATTCGATGGTATTACCATCGCTCTGCTCGGCCGCACCCATCCTTTTGGCGTAATTCCCGCCTCCATTCTGGTTGGCGCTATGGATGCCGGTTCCAATCAGATGCAGTTCAGTGCGGGAGTGGCGAAAGAGATCACCGATGTAATCCAGGCCCTGATCCTTTTCTTCGTGGCCGCCGACATGATTGTGCGCTGGATCATTCGCGCACGGACGACAGAAGCAGCCGGCCCGGCGCTCACCACCGGCTGGGGTCAGAAGTAAGGGAGGTAGGGCCATGCAAGGTATCCTGCAGCTAGAAAAAACCAGCGTCCTTTATCGCTACCGAAACCTGTTCATCTACGGCACACTGCTCATTGTTGCCGTTCTGGCCAGTTATATCTCCAATCCGGTGATCACAACCGCTGTCCTGGCATCTGCAGTGCGCCAGGCAACCCCGATTGTGCTGGGTGCACTGTGCGGTATGATCTGCGAGCGCTCTGGTGTGATCAATATTGGCATCGAAGGCCAGATGCTCCTGTCTGCGTTTACCGGCTTCCTGGCGAACGTTTATCTGGACAATCTCTTTCTGGCGGTACTCGTTGCCGTCCTGACCGGCGCTTTGCTGGGTCTGCTGCTGGCTTTCATGTCGGTGACCTTGAAAATCGACCAGATCATCGGCGGTACCGTGATCAATATCCTGGCCCTGGGCCTGACCGGCTATTTCTACATATCAGGCCTGACCACCAGCGGAAAGCTGCAGCCCATCCGCCTCGGGCCGCTGGCCGATATCCCTCTGATCGGGCCGATCTTTTTCAGCAACCCGCCCATCACCTATGCCGCGATCATTCTCGTCTTCCTGTCGCATTACGTTCTCTTCCACACTCGCTGGGGACTGCGCACTCGTGCGGTAGGAGAACACCCGCGCGCTGCGGATACGGTAGGGATCGACGTTTACAAAATCCGCTATGCCAACGTAATTATTGCTGGCGCAGTGGTTGGCCTGGCCGGCGCGTTCCTGACACTCGAATCAGTGGGCTCGTTTGAACGCGCCATGACCAACGGCCGCGGTTTTGTAGCACTGGCGGTAATGATTTTTGGTCAGTGGACCCCGTTTGGAGCCTGGGGCGCTGCCCTGCTGTTTGGATTTGCGATGGCTCTGCAAACCCAGCTCCAATTTACCGGGCAGTTCAACATTCCTCACCAGTTCATTGGAATGCTGCCATACGTGCTGACGATTATTGTCCTGGCCGGATTTGTCGGCAGATCGCGGCCGCCGGCTGCTGAAGGTGTCCCGTACGAGAAAGAGTAGAATATGTCGATGCCACCCGTTGCACTTGAAGTCCGCAATATCACCAAACGCTTCCCGGGGGTTATAGCCAACGATGGGATCAATTTCACCCTGCGCAGGGGCGAAATTCATGCCCTGCTAGGTGAAAACGGCGCCGGTAAGAGCACGCTGATGAATATCATCTACGGGCTTTACAGCCCGGATGAGGGTGAAATTCTGATCGGCGGCCCAGATGGCGAACTCAAGCCGGTGGAAATCCGCGACCCGCACGATGCCATCCGCCTTGGCATCGGAATGGTCCACCAGCATTTTATGCTGGTGCCGGTATTTACCGTCGCTGAAAACATCATTCTGGGAGATGAAGTCACACGCGGCCCCAGCCTGGATATGGCCACGGCGCGCAAGAAGATCAAGCAGCTGGCGTATGAGTACGGTCTGGACGTTGACCCCGATGCGCTGGTCGAGGAGCTGCCGGTGGGCGTGCAGCAGCGCGTGGAAATTATCAAAGCGCTGTATCGCAACGCCCGCATTCTGGTTCTGGATGAGCCGACTGCTGTTCTGACCCCTCAGGAGGTCGAGGATCTATTCAAAGTGATCGAGAACCTGACCGAACGGGGGGTATCGATCATCTTTATCACGCATAAACTGAAGGAAGTGCTGGCCATTGCCGATCAGATCACCGTGATGCGGCGCGGCCGGGTGGTGGGCACAACCACCCCCGCAGAGACCAGCGAGCAGGAGCTGGCATCGATGATGGTTGGCCGGGAGGTCATCCTGCAGGTGGAAAAGGGGCCGGCAAAACCAGGAGAGGTGGTCCTGGATGTAAAAGACCTGTATGTCGCTGGTGAGCGCGGGATTGAAGCGGTTCGGGGTGTTTCCTTCCAGATTCGCGCCGGTGAGATCCTGGGCATTGCCGGCGTGCAGGGCAATGGGCAGACTGAACTGGTCGAAGCGCTGACGGGCCTGCGGCCGTTCGTGAAGGGCGAGGTCCGTTTGAACAACCAGCTCGTCCCACCGGATGACCCCCGGGCGCTGTTCGAACTGGGCCTTTCGCACATCCCGGAAGACCGGCACAAATATGGGCTGGTGCTGCCGTTCCCCATTGCCGATAACGAAGTGCTGAACACATACTATAAGCCGCCGTTTTCGCAGGGTATTCAGCGCCAGGGCAATGCGATCCTCGAACATGCCAGGCGCCTGATTAAACTGTTCGACGTGCGCGCCCCCAGCCCGCTGGTGCCCGCTGCCAACCTGTCCGGCGGCAACCAGCAAAAGGTGATCGTTGCTCGCGAGCTCAGCCGGGACGTGCGTCTGCTGATCGCCAATCAACCAACGCGCGGCCTGGACGTGGGCTCGATTGAATATATACACCGCAAGATGGTGGAGATGCGCGATCAGGGGATCGCCGTCCTGCTGGTATCTGCAGAGCTGGATGAGATCCTCGCTCTTGCCGACCGTATTGCGGTCATGTATCACGGGCAGATCGTGGCAGTAATGGACGCCAGGGATGCGGACAGAGAAGAACTCGGCCTGCTCATGGCTGGCTCTGGTACTGTAGAGGTTCCGGTTTCCACACCTCAGGCTGTGTAGTAATACTGTGATCTAAATTTACGGGGCTCAAGCCAATCTGCGCTTGAGCCCCGTTTCGTAGGTTTAATGAAAATCAGGCGGCAGGCAGTCCGGCTGCCGTGTTTCAGGTGGATGGATCATGGCGCTGTATGCTGCCAGCTGTTCTGAGCCTGTTGGAAAGCGGCTGGTGGTATGGTGCACTGCTGAAGGTCATTCAGGGCATTATACTGGGAGTAAGCACCGCTAAGGAGAAACCCGAGAGCCCTGCATCATGAAGGGAAAGAAGCGTGCATATGCAACTACGGTTGTTACTGGTGTGCCTGACACTCCCTGAGGGAACTCATCGCTGCTCACCCGGTAATTTGAGTTGGTGATCGCATTCCCGGCCTCCGGCGCGAGCTGCACGATGAACGAAACGGTCAGGACATCGCCAGCTGGCAGATATGGGAAGGTCCAGGTGATGGTCTGACCTGTAACCTCATACGGTCCCGTCGCTGAAACCAGCCTCGTGCCTGCAGGGATTTCGTCCGTCAGGACCACGTTCGTCTGTGCCTGGATTCCAGCGCCGGCTTGCAGCGTGTACTGCAGTTGTGCTCCCGGCTCGATGAAGGCGGCTGCACTTTTCTGCACCCACAGGGGCTGGGCAGCATAGCGAAGAGCAGCGGCGGCGTCTATCCGCCCCCAGCCGTAGCTGTTGTTTGGAATGCTGCCCTCGCCCGACATCGTGCAGAGGTCCGTTTCACCCGGGAGGGCTGCGGCGCTGCGCTTGATGATGGTTTCTATCTGGTCGACCTGACCGCGCAGATCCGGGTTGGCGGAGATCAGCAGGGCAGCCAGCCCGGCTACATGGGGGCCGGCCATGCTGGTGCCGCTCAGGTACATATAACTACCGCCCGGAACCGTTGAAATAATACCGGCCCCGGGCGCGGCGACATCCGGCTTGGTGCGCCAGCTGCCGTCCACCGTCACCGGCCCACGGCTGCTGCTGGAGACAACCCGATCGTATTCGTCTGTGCTGCCAACAGTGAAAGATGCCTCGTAAATGGCGGCCGGAGTATCGATGGACCCGCAGGAGGGGCCGCTGTTGCCCGCAGACTGCACGGTCATGATCCCGGCGAGGCGCAGGTTGTTGACGACTGCGAGCAGCACGTCTGGATCTGTGCAGCCTTCTGACGGAGGGCAGCTCCATGAATTGTTGACGATATCCGGCGCCAGGTCTGGCCGGGGGTTCTTTCCTTCCAGGTCGGTGGGTGCCAGAAACCACTGAAAGCATTCGCTGTATGTGGCCGGGGAGCCCACGCCGTTTTCCATATTCCTGCAGCCGATCCATTTCGCCCCTGGAGCCATGCCAACAATCCGGTCGGGGGCAGCGCCGACCATGATTCCCATAGTGTGGGTGCCGTGCTGGCCGTCATCACAGGGTTCCGGTGATTCATAACCGCAGCGGTTGCCAGACGAAAATGGCAGGCTGTCCTCGTGAATGGCATCATGCCAGCTGTAATTGTGATCAGCAGAGGTACCATCCCATCCCCGGTAAGCGGCCTGCAGTGCCGGGTGGGTCCAATCGTAGCCGGTATCCTGTCCACCGATCACTACGCCCTGGCCGGTGAACCCGGCCTGCCAGACTTCTTCGACACCAACTCTGGTCAGGTTCCAGGGGATGGTCGTGTCTGCCCCGGTGAGCGCTTCATCAAGGCGCTCGACCGGGGCAGGTACAGCCTGATCAAGTTGAACACTGGGATTGGCATAAACCCGGGCAACGTCGCTGCGCCGGGCCAGAGCCTGCAGCGCTTGAAAATCCCCTCGCACCCAGACCATATTCGCGATCCAGAACGGACGGTGTTCCAGACCCTGCGCATCAAAAAAGCGCAGCAGCGGCGGCTGGCTATCATCTGCCGTTTCCTTGAGGGTTTTGTAAACAAACGCGCCTTTTTCTGCTTTCGTGGGGAGTTGTGCAGCCGCGCTCAGATCGGCCTGCTGTTTGAGAAAAAGGATGAACTCAGCCTCGCCGGTCTGAGCCTGCTGCAGCACCCACGGGTCCACCCTGGACTGCCACGATGGCTCTGCAGCCCCCATCGATCTGGGATTCAGGCTGAAGGCCGCAAGTGATAGGCTCAGGAGCAGAATAAGAAGGTTTCGCCAGGTCAACAGGGTGCTTACCGGTTCAAAGTTTTAACAGGAGTTTTACTTCCGGCCAGATGAAGGGCAGAACGGCGATTACACCCAGCAGGCCGGCGGCTGCGGAAAGCAGCAGATTCGGGAGTAGACCGGCCTCTGCAGGAACGAACTGTGGCATGAACAGGCCGGTGATCACCGCGTATGCGGCTGCACCAGCGATCAGTGTGCCGCCGAGCACGCGTATCGAGGCGCTGCCCAGGTTGAACACCCCCCGGAACTGGCGGCTCAGCAGGGCCAGCAGGAACACCGCCTCACCTGTGAATGCGATGGCGTTGGCAAGACCGATGCCTGGTGCACCGAGACGGTTTGCCAGGATTGGCGCCAGGATGATGAAGATGCCGAACATCAGCCCTGCGGCGATCAGAGGGGTGCGTGCATCCTGGCGGGCGTAAAAGGAACGCGTGGCTACTTCCAGCAGGGAATGACCCATAAGGCCGGCCAGGTATGCCCGCGCTGTCCAGGCGACCAGATCGGTATCCTCCGGGCCGAAGCCCAGGATGCTGATCACCGGCCGGACGACGACTGCTACCAGCACGGCCAGCGGGACGGTGATGGCGACGATCACCCGGATGGTGCGGTTGAGGGACTGGTAAAAAAGATCCCTTTCCCCGCGCGCAATTTGCTCCGACAGTGTGGGCAGCAGGGCGGTGCCGATGGCGGTCCCGATCAGTGTTTCGGGCACCTGCATGATCAACCAGCCGTAAACCAGCGCGGTTACCGCGCCGGTCGCCAGCCGGGAGGCGACATTGTCCTGGGCAATAAAAGTGAGCTGGATGAACAGCATGGTCAGCACACGAGGCCCCAGCATCACCAGCACACGCTGTACACCAGGGTGGTTCAGGTTGATGGACGGCTGCCAGCGGAAGCGGTAGCGAATCAATCCGGGGATCTGGATTCCCAGGAACAGGGCCGAACCCAGGATCGTGCCGTAAACCAGCCCGTACACTCCCATACCAAAACCCGGGATCTGCAGCGGTCCCAGGGAATAGCCCCTCTCCGGAGCGAGCACCAGCACGCCAAAGAGCATCCCCAGGTCGTACATGGAGGGCGCCATTGCGGGCAGCAGAAAGTGCTGGTTGGCCTGCAGCCCGGCGATCACCAGCCCGCTGAGTGAGAAGAGCAGTGTGGCGATCAGGTTCAGCCGCATCAGGTTGATGACCAGTTCCTGCTGTTCATTCGAAAAGCCGGGAGCCAGGCCCAGCTCCATGCGCACAAGCTGCGGGGCAAATACGGCGACCAGCAGCGAAAGTCCAGCGGTGACCAGAAAGACCAGGTTGGCAATCTGAGAGAAAACGTTCCAGGCAGCCTCACGGCTTTCTTTTTCAAGATATTCCGACAGCACCGGGATCAATGCCACTGCCAGTGAACCGCCCGAGATCAGCACGAACAACAGATCGGGCAGATTATTGGCGGCATTGAAAGCATCCAGTTCGGCGGAAATGCCGAACTGGCGGGCGATCAGCACCTGCCGGACAAATCCAAGAACCTTTTCCAGGCCAAAGAAAAACGCTAACAGGAGTGAGATTCGGAAAATGCGCGACATTGTCAGACCTCTGCGCAAGTATAGCACGGACATGTGCATAATTCGATTTATTCTGACTGGCTGCCAGTTCACCAGGACCCTGCACAGGCCTGATAACAACCATCAGGAGATTATCCGTGTGAGCCAGCCCGGGTTCGAAGCGCTCCCGTTGCCGGGTCTCTTTTTCTATGGTAAAATCTGCCCGCTCAGGAGGGATGGCCGAGTGGACTAAGGCGGCTGTCTTGAAAACAGCTGTGGGGCAACCCACCGGGGGTTCGAATCCCTCTCCCTCCGCCTGGTCATTTCCACATCGAAAAGGGGAGGTGCCAGAGTGGACGAATGGGGCCGCCTGCTAAGCGGTTGCCGGGCTAAAAACTCGGCCGCAGGTTCGAATCCTGTCCTCCCCGCTGTAATCCTTCGACTCACCAGGATAGTTTGGTAAGGCCCCCTGGGTCAGACTGCAGGCTCTTTCTACCAGAAAGAGCTTTTTGCGTTTAATTATTAACACGCCGGCCCGATTTGTCTTTAACTCCACGCTATCACAACATTTTTAACGTTTTTGTTATGTAACAACACAGGTCTTAATCCGTACTTAACAAAGAATTAGATCTCTGCGCAACGCTGATTACATCTCAGAGAAAAAATGAAAATATTCATTACTGACCATCATGCACTGTTTCGAGAAGGCCTTGTTAGTTTGCTGAAAAAGCAGCCCGGTATCGAGGTCGTTGGCGTGGCGGGTTCGGCCGGTGAAACCCTGGATAAAGTAAAACAACTACGCCCGGATATCATTCTGCTGGATGCAGAGCTCCCTGATATCGATGGTTTTGAAATTGTGCACTCAATTCTGCAAATCTATGCAGATGCCAAGGTTGTCATCCTGGGGATCAATGAGACTGATGATCAGGTTGTCAGCGCACTGCGCTGTGGAGCAAAGGGGTATATTCTAAAAAATACTTCCCTTTCCCACCTGATGGCATCCATTCATGCTCTACAGCGCGGCGAGATTGCGCTCACGCGCGCCATGACCGGGCGTGTTCTGGATCGATTCGTTCGTCTGCTGGGTAGTAATGAAAAGTCTTTGCCTGAACTTGCCACGCTGACCAGTAGAGAAATGGATGTGCTCAGGCTTCTGGCCAGCGGGGCGACCAACCGGATGATCGCAGAACAACTATTTATTACTGAGAACACGGTCAAAGTTCACATCCACAATATCCTCGATAAGCTGCACGTAAAAAACCGGCGCGAAGCTGCTCAACTGGCGCGCAAATATCACCTCGCTGCTCCGTTGAGCACTTCCAGTTCCGCTAATGAGCCCGGTAGTCAAGCGTAGCAGATAAGTTTTCCATGTCCTGGCTGCGGGGATAAAACGGCCAGGTGAACTGTTTTCGAAAGTAGTACATCTTTTTCGGCACAGGTTTATCTACGGATTATCCGTGGATAGGATAAGATCGTCCTTTTTTTAACCCGGGCAGGGTGATACCGGGCGATAGCAGTGCAGGCTCACCTGGCGTAATATTGCTACAGTTTGCTTTCTTAATCTTCAAACCGGGGGATTGGGGATCAGGCGTGAAACGGATTCTAATCATTCACGGGAATCGATTGCTCTCTTTAGGCGTAGAAAGCCTGCTGGCCGAGGTGCAGGGGCTTGTCGTCAAGGGAATCGCTTATGCGGCCAGTAACAGGCTGGCCAGTGAGCTGAACCGATTCCGTCCTGATATGCTCATCGTGGATCAAAGTTTGCTGCTAGCTGATCGTCCCTTTGTACTCGACCTGATCGAAGAATACCCTGATCTCCCGATCATGACCCTGGATATGCACAGGAATGTGCTGCATATCTATCAAAAGTCAGAGATCACGGTTTCCTGTAAGGCCGATCTGATCGCTGCCATACTACAGGAGCAGCCACACGATCCGGCGGATTCGTAAGCGCTTTAGCGGTTTATTTTTTCAACCGGTAACCGGACCTCTGCCCATATTATCCGTGCGTTACAGTTCGACCCATAATAATGTCGAAAGGGCGGAGCATGCCTGGTGAACGTACGTTTTTTCAGATATCGATCTGGGTGTAGAAGGGGAAATGGTGTTTTTTACCTGGCTGCAAGGCTTACTGCTCCTGTTCCAAACCGGCTTGCTCCTGCCGGTTGGGTATCTGGTTCTGCTGACGTTTGCAGCCTGGAAAGCGGCAGGGAGGAAGCGCCGGGTAGAGCAGGGCAAGTCGCGCAGCAAGTTCCTCATCCTCATTCCCGCCCACAATGAGGAAAAACTGCTGCCTGTTTTGCTGAGAAACCTGGCGGATCTCGATTATCCGGCCGACCATTTCTCTGTACATGTGATCGCGGATAACTGTACGGACCAGACGGCGCTGGTTGCACAGCAGATGGGCGCAGTCGTCCACCAGCGGACGGACCTCGAAAAGCGGGGCAAGGGATATGCTCTGCAGTGGGCGCTCGACAAACTTTTGAAGACGTCCAACGATGATGCGGTGGTGATCCTGGACGCCGATTCGGTAGTTTCCACGAACTTCCTGGCTGCTGCAGATTTTTATCTAACTCAGGGAAGTCGTGTGCTGCAGGCTTACTACACTGTGCGCAGTCCGCTGGGTTCAGGGCCGGAGAGCATTCGCTACATCGCTCTCGCTGGGCTGCATTACCTGCGCCCGCTGGGGAGGATGGTGCTGGGAGGATCGGCCGGGTTAAAGGGCAACGGCATGATCTTTGCCACAGATCTGCTGCGCCGCTTCCCCTGGTCTGCATCCGTCACAGAGGATATCGAACAGCATATGAAGCTGCTGCTGGCTGGCGAAAGGGTGATCTTCGTCCCAGATGCAGTCGTGCAGGGTCAGATGCCGGACAACCTGAGCCGGTCGAAGTCGCAGCATGATCGCTGGGAGAGCGGGCGGGTGGAGATGGCCCGCCGTTATGTTCCCCATCTGGCGCGCAAATTCTGGCTTTCACTGCTGAAAAGGGACCTGCGCGGGTCTGTCCTTTATCTGGATGCACTGGTGGAACATGTCATCCCACCATTTTCCATCCTGGCATTGTTCGCCGGGCTGGATCTGCTGGCTGCGGTTCTCCTGTTTGCTGGCAGCGCTCTCGGGTTCCTGCCCGGCGGCAGTCCGCTTCTGCTCTGGCTGGGGCGCACCAATCTGATTCTGAGCGCGGGTGTGGCCGGTGGGATGGCATTCTATGTTTTCTCGGGATTGCAGATGGTGAAGGCGCCCAGAGAAATCTACCGGGCCTTCATCTTTGTACCGCTATTCGTACTGTGGAAAGTTAAACAGGTGCTGGGAGTGTATCTTGGTCACAGCCAGCAAGAATGGGTTCGAACGACGAGAAATGAGGGGTAATCAATGCAAGTGCTTCGTTCAAAACCACTGCCCGACGGAAATAAGTTCCGTCCATATACCGGTAGTTACCGTTTTAGCGGGGTTGATCAGCTAAAAGCAGGTAACAATACGGATGTGTACGCCCCGAGGGTGGTGCTGACCGAGGCTGAAAAAACAGCTCGAATGGTCGAAATCCATGCCCAACAGGCGTTTAATAAAGGCCTTTCCCGGCAGCGCATCCGTCTGCTGCTCCTGACCTGGGTCATCCGCATCAAAATCAAAAATAATCTCAAGCGATGTCTGGACCTGATCCTGGCGCTGGGACTTCTTCCCTTTGCCCTGCCGGTGATGGCGATCACTGCGCTCGCCATCAAGCTCGATTCCCCTGGGCCTGTGATTTTTCGCCAGAAGCGCGTGGGGAAGTGGGGAAAGGAGTTCGACTGCTATAAGTTTCGTTCCATGGATGTGGATGCCGAGGCGCGCAAACAAGAGTTGATGGACATGAATGAGGCCGATAAGGTGGTGTTCAAGATCCGTCAAGATCCACGCGTGACCCGTGTAGGGCGGCTGATCCGTAAGCTGAGCATCGATGAGCTGCCGCAGCTTTTCAATGTGATCGAGGGCAACATGAGCCTGGTGGGACCGCGGCCGCCGGTTCCCGCTGAGGTGAGTCAGTACGATTTCGATACCTTTGCTCGCCTGGATGCCGTACCCGGAATCACCGGGCTGCAGCAGGTTTCCGGCCGCAGCGACCTTTCCTTCCAGCGCTGGGTTGAACTGGATCTGCAGTACATTCAGGAGCAAAGCCTGCTCAAAGACATTGAGATCCTCATCAAGACCATCCCCGCCGTGATCACTGGCAAGGGAGCATATTAAATTAAATATATTGTTTTTCGGGGGTAATACAGCGGCTGCGAACCCGCTGCATTACATGAGACGGTTGTGGGGGATGGGAAAGGGTAGGTCTGGTGCGAAACCTGATCGTCATTCTCGGTACGCCTGTTGACAATCTGAATATGGAAGCGACCCTGAAGCGCATGGAAGCGTTTGTCCAGCAGGGCCGTGCGACCGGTAGAACGTTTCAGGTGGTGACCGTTAATGCCGATTTTGTCGTTAAGGCCCGTCAGGACCCGGAGCTGCGCTACCTGCTCCAGAACGCCGATCTGGCAACTGCGGACGGAATGCCTGTGGTCTGGGGAGCGCGTTTGCTGGGAGGGCACATCGAAGAGCGTGTGGCAGGGGCTGATCTGGTACCCAGGTTTGCTGCCCGGGCGGCGCAAAAGGGTTATTCCATTTATTTGCTGGGAGCAGCGCCCGGGGTGGCCGCGCGTGCGGCGCATATCCTTCAGGAACGTCACCCGACCCTGCGCATTGCCGGCTTCTACTCCCCGCCTTACAGACCCGTGCTGGAGATGGATGAGTCTATTCCGGAGAAGATCCGTGCCGCCCGGCCGGACGTTCTGCTCATCGCGTTCGGCAACCCCAAGCAGGAAAAGTGGATGGGTATGTATGCTCACCAGCTGGGCGTTCCGCTGATGATGGGAGTTGGCGGAACCCTGGACTTCATCACCGGCACCACCAGGCGCGCCCCGCTGTGGATGCAGAAGAACGGTCTGGAGTGGCTGTACCGGTTGATACAGGAACCCGGCCGCCTGTGGCGCCGCTATGCGGTTGATCTGGGTGCATTCACTTTTCTGTTCGCCCGTCAGTGGCTGCAGATGCGCCGGGAAGCTTCCGACTCGGGCCAACCTTTCTCGCTTGACCTAAAGATGGAAGGGGACACAGCCGTCCTGTCGATCGGTGGAAGCATGGCGGCCGAACACTGCCAGCGCTTCTGGGAACTGGCAGAGCAGGCTCTCGACCGTACTGTTCACCTGGTGATCGATCTTAACGCCGCGCAGCATCTGGACAGCTCTGCCCTGGGTACGCTGGTGGAACTCGCCAGGATCATCCGCCAGCGGGACGGATCCCTGGCCCTGCGGGCAGTACCGGCCCGAATTCAAAAGTCGCTCGCTTTTCTTAAGCTGGATACCCTGCTGCGGACAGAGACGAGCTGCGCAGGTGAGGTACAGACCAAATCGGACACGACCAGCACCGTGCGAGATCACGGGCGCTGGGTGCTGCTCACCGGACCGCGCTTTTTCGACGCCGGCACGGCGTCCCAGGTCATTGCAGACTGCCAGCAGGCTCTACAGCGATCACCGTTTGTGATCCTGGATCTGTCGACAACGGATTTCATTACCAGCGCAGGTCTGGCGGCCCTGGCTACGATGACCCGGCTGGCGCGTGAAGCGGGCGGCGAGCTGCGCGTGAGCGGCTGTTCGAAAGACGTCATGCAGGTGATCACCATGGCGAATTTTCACCGCCTGCTGGCCCTGTACGATAACCTGACCTCGGCTGCCGCTCAGGGGTGACACGATGATGCCATCCGTAGGGGAACTGCCGGTTTTTCTGCAGGCTTCCGGAGAATCCCGGAAGCTGTATCCGCTGACGGAAAACCTCCCTTCGGCGATGGTTCCAGTGTTGAACCAGCCGGTAATGACCTATCCACTGGAACTGCTCGCCCGGCAGGGGATAAAGAAGTATCTGGTCGGTTTGTATGCCTTCGGCGGCTCTATTGAGGCGTATTTTGGTTCGGGGCGCCGCTGGGGGGTGGAGCTGGAATATGTCCTTCAACGCGAGCCGTGGGGATCCGCCGGGGTGTTGAAGCTGGCTGCCTCGCGGCTGCGCAGTCCGTTCCTGGTTGTCCCAGCGGATGCGATCATTGACTTTGATCTCGAGAAGCTGCTGGATGAACACATCAGCAGTGGGGCCTGTGCGACGGTTGTCGTGAGCAGGGTGAACGGGGACGATGGCAATCGCCTGGCAGTGGATGATCAGGGCTTTGTCACTGGCCTGGAACTGCTATCCGGCCCGGCGGGATGGGTTGATACCGGTGTCTACCTGCTGGATCCGCAGGTCCTGGATTTCATCCCGGCGCGGACGAAGTTTGATATTCACCAGGATCTGCTGACGGCACTGGTTCAGAACGGGTGGAAAGTCAGAGCGCACTTCGAAGAAGGCTACTGCAATTTGCTTGGGACGTTGAAAGAGTACCAGCAGGCACAGGAGGCCTTCCTGGCGCATTTTTACCAGTCGGGTAGAGGCCGGGACAATTCAGCGCTGCCTCGTTATGCGCTGTATAAAGCGCGTCAGGCGATGAAAGGGGTGTGGATTGGAAACGGCTCCTCCATCCATCCCGAGGCGCAGATCATCCCTCCCGTTTATATCGGGCAGAATTCCCGTATTGGAAAAGGCGTTGAATTAGGGCCGTATACTGTGGTCGGTTCCAATGTGGTCATCGATCAGGGGGCGACCGTACGCTGCAGCACTATTCTGGACCATACCTATGTTGGACAGTATGTGCGCCTTCAGGATCGTGTGGTGCAGCAGAATCAGGTAATCGACGTCCGTACATCCAGCAGCATTCAAATAGCGGATGACTTTCTGTTGAGCCGGGTGCCGGCAGCCTTTACAGAGAGGGGGCTGAAGCGAATTTTCGACGCCGGCCTGGCGCTGCTCTTACTGCTGGTCACGCTGCCCCTGACCCTCCCCCTCGCTCTGCTGCTGTGGTTAACCAGCGGACGGGTTTTTTACGGCGTCCCGGTTGTATGGGGACATAACGCGGAGCAGACTGCTTTCAATCTTTACCAGTTTGCCACTCGAGATGACCACGGCTGCCTGACAAAAATGGGCAGGCTCCTGGAGAAACTCGAATGGCACCGGCTGCCGGAACTGATCAACGTGCTGCGCGGCGATCTCAACCTGGTGGGCGTAAAACCCCTGTCGCCGACCGAAGCGGAAAAAATTGTCGAAGCCTGGCAGGAAAAGCGCAATGACTGCCGCCCGGGCATCACCGGGCTGTGGTACACCCAGGCAGCGGGTAAAAGCGAGCTGGAGGAGATCCTCATCGCAGATGTGTATTACGTTGTAATGCGCTCCTGGCAGGAAGACTTGAAAATCCTTTCACAGACTCCTCAGGTATGGTGGCGTAGAGTATGGCATTAAATCCTTATTCCCCTGAAACCAGACCGGTAATGGATGGTGGACTGATTGACAGCACCTCCACCGTTGGTCAAATACAGATTCTGCGGCTCTCCGGCAATTTTGATGTTACCAGTCACATGCCGGCGCGCGAATGGCTTGAAACTGCGGCCAGCAAGCCGCCGGCCTTTGTGGTGGTGAATTTAAGCGGCGTAACCTTTCTCGATTCAACGGCACTGTCTACCCTCGTGCTGGGGAAGAAGCGGGCACAGGCGCTGAACGGCGATGTGCGTTTATGCGAAATCCAGCAGCAGGTCAGGATTATTTTCGAACTGACCCGCCTGGACAGTGTATTCGAGATCTTCCTCTCAGAGGAAGAAGCCATCCGTTCCTTCCGGAGTTGAAGATGCTGGCTTCCGTTCTGGAATCATATCGCCCCCAGATCAATGCCCTGGCGCAGTCGTGGCTGGCTCGAGGCGCTGCGCAGGTCTCTTTGTGGGAGGGGCGCCGGCTTCAGGCTGCCTGGCCTCAGGAGAACACTCCCCCGGGAAAGGTGGTTGCTGCCCCGCTTATCGTAGACCACCAGGTGGTCGGTGAACTGCGCGTGGTCGGGATCGACACGCCTGGGACCCGGGAGCGCCTGGCCGCCGATGCCGGCTTGATTTCAGCGTTAATCCCGCTGAACCGGGATCTGAACAGCCTCACCGAGGAACTGGTTGAAGCCCGCGACCAACTGGTCGCGTTGTACGAACTGACCCAGGTGCTGCGCAGCAGTATCACCCTTGAGCAGACGATGGACCTGCTGACCTCGCAGGCCGCCGCTCTGGTGAATGCGGAAAAAGCTTTCTTTTTCCTGCGCCTTCCAAATGGAAACGTGCATACGGCCTGCAGTCCGGAGGGTTGGGATGGCCCTGCCGGCCTGCAGCATGTGCTGGCCGAGTTGGAACAGGGGAGCAGCCCGTTTGTCTCCATTCATAGAAATGACCCGCGCAATACGATTGGGTTGAATAACCTGCTGATCGTGCCGGTGCAGGTCGCCGGGGTGCCGTTTGCCGCCATAGGGGCCGCAGATCGTCCGGGCGGTGAGTTCATGTCGTCGGATATCAAAATGCTGCAGACGGTAGCTCGCTTTGCCGGCGCAAGTGTGGAAAACGTACGCATGGTGGCAGCCAACGTAGAACTGGTGCGGCTGCGCACCGAGATGGATCTGGCTCACCAGGTGCAGGTAAGCCTGCTGCCAGAGATGGTACAGGCAGCGCCGGGCTTTGATCTGTGGGCAGCTTCCCAGCCGGCCTCCCAGGTGGGTGGGGATTTCTACGACTTTATCGCAGCACAGAACGGGGTGTTTACCTTCGTGGTATGTGATGTTTCGGGAAAAGGTGTCCCGGCTGCCCTGCTGATGGCGATGGCGCGCAGTGTCATTCGCACCGATTTGAACCACCAGGACAGCGCCACCCCGGCCGGGGTGATCTGCCACGCTAATGAAGCCCTGTACGACGATCTCTCTTCTCTGGGCAGGTTTGCCACCCTGTTCGTCGGCCAGATCCTGCCTGGCAGTGGGGAACTGGTATATGCCAACGCCGGTCATTCTCCTGTCATTTTCCTGCCCCACAGTGGCCGGGCCCGCCTGCTGCAGGCTGATGGGTTACCGGTTGGAATTCTCCGTGACACGTACACACGTGACCAGGTTCTGCCTTTCGATATCGGAGATGTGCTGGTGGTGGGAACGGATGGTCTCAACGAGATGCGCAGCACCAGCGGAGAAATGCTTGGACACGAGCGCCTCATGGCCCTGCTGGAATCGCTTGCGCATCTGCCGGCCAGAGAGATTGCTGAAAACCTGTATACGGCGGTCAGAGATTTCGGCGCCGGTGCGCTTCCGGACGATGACCAGACTCTCGTTGTGCTGAAACGCACGGGCGTGTGATGAGCATGAAAGATACCACAGCACCGGCCACAGGGCGCCTTTGCCGCCTTCAGCTTGATATCCCCGCCCAACAGCCATTTCTCAAAGTGCTGGGCGCCTGTGTCTCTGCACTGTTCCAGCAGGAGAGTTTAACAGCCGCCCAGGATGCTGCTTATCGTGTTCACCTGGCCGTTCATGAACTGTGCATCAATATTCTCGAGCATGCCTATGGTGAGCAGGACGGCCGGATTCGGGCTGTTTTCACAATCACAGAGAACCCCGGTTCTTTCACTGTCGATCTGCGCGATTCAGGTCGTTCGTTTGTGCTGCCCGATGCCGCCTTTCCTGACCCCAGCAATTTGCAGGTCAGGGGATACGGGCTGGCTCTCATTCACCAGTTGATGGATCATGTCAGCTATCACCCATCGCCGGGCGACAACCACTGGCGGTTGGTGAAGTATTTATAAGGGCTCTGCATGGCAAACATTCTTGTAGTAGACGATTCCTACCTGACGCACCGGTTGATTGAACTGATTTTGCGGTCCGAGCGCCACGTGATCGCCGCAGCACGCAATGGGGTCGAAGCAGTTGCCTATCTCGAGAAAAACAGGGTTGACCTGTTGATCAGCGATATCAACATGCCATATCTGGATGGCCTGGGCCTGCTGGACAAAGTGCGCGCTGATAAGCGCTTTAAAGATCTCCCTGTGATTTTGATCACGGCCAGCGGCCAGGAAAGAATTCACAGAGAAGTCCAGATGCGTGGGGCTTGCGGCTTTTTGACGCACCCGTTCAGCTCATCTGAGTTGAAAAAGCTGGTTTCGAGCTGTCTGGATCAGGATGAAAAAAGCAGCTCGGATATACCTCGTAACGGATCCTGTGTGGAAAACCTCTGAAGCATGGATGAACTCAAACAAGGAGGGTTTATGAAAGTAGCTATTCTGGCAGGTGGTGCCGGTTCCCGACTGGCGGAGGAAACCGAGATCAGGCCGAAACCCATGGTTGAAATCGGGGGCAAGCCTATTCTCTGGCATATCATGATGCACTATTCCTGCTACGGTTTCAAGGAATTCGTGATTGCCCTGGGTTACAAAGGTGAAGTGATCAAGCGTTATATGGTTGATTACTTCTCCTTTAACAGCAATCTGCGGGTGGATTTGAGGAACGGCCGGGTTTACAACCACGGCGGCGATGTTCAGGACTGGGTGGTGGACCTGGTGGACACCGGCCTGCACACGATGACCGGCGGTCGAATCAAACGCCTGCAGCCGTACCTGTGCAACGAAACCTTTATGCTCACCTGGGGGGATGGCGTTTCGACGGTCAACCTTCACAAGCTGCTGGACTTCCACCGTTCACACGGGAAGCTGGCTACCCTGACAGCCGTTCGCCCTCCGGCTCGCTACGGCCACCTGGTCTTCGATGGCGATCGCGTGGCTGAATTTACTGAGAAACCGCAGATCGGTGAGGGCTGGATCAACGGGGCATTTTTCGTCCTGGAACCCGGAATTTTTGACTACATCGACGGCGATGAAACCGTGTGGGAGAAAGAACCACTGGAGCGCCTGGCCGCCGATGGTCAGTTGATGGCCTACCGGCACGAGGGGTTCTGGCAGTGCATGGACACCCTGCGTGAAAAACAAATCTTAAACAAACTCTGGGAATCGGGAAACGCTCCCTGGAAAATCTGGGATTGAAAGGAAAAAATATCATGCGAGTACTGGTCACCGGACATAACGGGTATGTGGGCACCGTAATGGTTCCCATGTTATTGAAAGCCGGCCACGAGGTCGTCGGCCTGGATACCAATTTATACGCCGGTTCAACCTATGGCGACGTGTCAGAACTGGCGCAGGTTCCAGAAATCAAAAAAGACGTTCGCGATGTCGAAATTTCAGATCTGGACGGGATGGATGCGGTGATTCACCTGGCCGGCCTGTCGAATGATCCCCTTGGCGACCTCAATCCGGAACTGACCTTCGAAATCAACCATCGCGCCTCGGTACGGCTGGCCCGTCTTGCCAGAGAGGCCGGCGTGAAGCGTTTTATCTTTGCTTCCTCATGCAGCAACTACGGTGCAGGCGGCCAGGATTGGCTGGATGAAAGCTCTCCTTTCAACCCGGTCACCCCTTACGGCGTTTCCAAAGTCATGGTGGAAAAGGACGTCACGCAGCTGGCCAGCGACCACTTCAGTCCGGTCTTTTTGCGCAGCGCCACAGCCTATGGGGTTTCGCCCCGGCTGCGCTTCGACCTGGTGCTCAACAACCTCACCGCCTGGGCATTTACGACCGGACTGGTTTACCTGAAAAGCGACGGTTCACCCTGGCGTCCCGTCGTTCACATCGAGGATATGTCACGGGCATTTCTTGCCGCGCTGGAGGCTCCGCGTGAGCTCATCCACAACCAGGCATTCAACGTGGGCAGGACTTCTGAAAATTACCGCATCCGTGAACTGGCGGAAATTGTGGCCGAGCTTGTCCCGGGCAGCAGGATCGAATTTGCGGCGGACGCCGGCCCGGACAAACGCAATTACCGGGTGAGCTGCGAGAAAATCGAGACCACCCTGCCCGGCTATCAACCCCAGTGGACCGTTCGTAAAGGGGTTCAGGAACTGTACGAGGCATATCGCAAAGTAGGGCTGGCGGTGGAGGAGTTTGAAGGTCCCCGCTACCGCCGGATTAACCACATCAAGGAACTGATCGCCAGCGGCCGCCTGGATGAGAGCCTGCGCTGGCGCCAGCCGGTGGCCGCCTGAACCTGCATTTAGGTCAGTCCCGTCCAGGGCTGTCAACCGACAGGTGTATGCAGCCCTGGCAGGACAGAATAAAGGTGGGAACAATGATTTACCGCAACGAAGAATGCTGCCGCTCCTGCGGCTCAACCCGGCTGGAAACCATCCTGGAGTTCGGTGAGACCCCGCTGGCCGACCGGCTGCTGACCGAAGCACAGCTCGACCAGCCCGAATACAAAGCGCCCCTGACCCTGGTTTTCTGCCAGGACTGCGCACTGGCGCAAATCCGGGAAACCGTAGATCCGGAAATCCTTTTTTACGCAGAGTATCCTTACTTCTCCTCGGTTTCTCCCTCGCTGCTGCACCACTTCCGCACCAGTGCGCTGGAGATCATGAACAGCAGGAAGCTGGATAAGAACAGCCTGGTCGTTGAAGCTGCCAGCAATGACGGTTACATGCTGAAGAACTTCGTCGAGCGCGGCATCCCGGTTCTGGGCATTGACCCGGCCAGGGCCCCTGCCCAGGTTGCGCTGGGTGCGGGTATCCCTACGCTGGTCACCTTCTTTAATGCCGGGCTTGCCGAAGCACTGGTTCAGGAGGGCAAACGGGCAGATGTGTTTCTGGCCAATAATGTGCTGGCCCACGTGCCTGACCTGAACGGGTTTGCCACCGGGATCAAGACAATCCTCAAGGAAACCGGTGTCGCCGTTATTGAAGCGCCGTATGTGGTGGATTTAGTGGATCACGGGGAGTTCGACACCATCTACCACCAGCACCTGTGCTATTTCTCGGTGACCGCGCTGGACCGGCTATTCCGGCGTCACGGGCTGTACATCAATGACGTACGGCGGGTAGCAATCCACGGCGGTTCGTTGCGCCTGTTCGTCGAGCCGGTTGAAAATCCCGGCCCCGGGGTGAAGGACCTGCTGCAGATGGAAGCGCAGCGGCAGGTGGACCGTGTCGACTTTTACCTGGGGTTTGCAGAGCGAGTGCAGAAGATCCGGCGCGATTTGCGCGCCTTTCTGGCTGACCTGAAGCGCCAGGGCTGCCGGACGGCGGCTTACGGTGCAGCCGCCAAGGCCACTACACTGCTGGCATACTGCGGAATCGGACAGGAATGGGTTGAATATGTGGTCGATCTGAACCCCTATAAGCACGGGCGTTATATGGGTGGCAATCACCTCAAGATTTATCCGGTCGAAAAGCTGGTCGCCGACCGTCCGGATTTTGTTCTGCTGCTGGCCTGGAATTTCAAAGATGAGATTGTACGCCAGCAGGAGAATTACCGTCAGATGGGCGGCCGGTTTATCGTCCCCATCCCTGAATTGACTGTGATCTGACAGGCTGAGACCCAGCACAGCCCCGGTTGGTATGAAAAGGCATTTCTGGATAAGCAAAGGCGCTGCACTTAATGGATCCACTACCCAGCCCCAGCAATGATCCACCCTTAGTCTCGGCTGTTGTTTGCACCCGCAACCGGGGCGACCGTGTAGTGGCGACGCTGGAGTCCATACTGGCGAATGACTACCCCTGCTTCGAGGTCATCCTGGTAGACCAGAGCAGCGAGCCCGATACGGAAGCGGCGGTCTCGAAATTTTTTCGGGATCCCCGCTTCCGGTATAAGCACACTGCAACGAAGGGCGCCGGCCATGCCAGGAACATCGGCCTGGCCGCGGCGAAGGGAGAATTTGTCCTCTACACCGACGATGATTGCATCGTGCCGGAAAACTGGATCAGCACCATCAGCACTGTGTTTCTCCAGCACGAACGGGTTGCAGTTGTTTTTTGTAATGTTAAAGCAGCACCTCATGATTCTGAACTGGGCTTCATACCCACATATGACCGCAGGGATGAAAAGCTGGTCAAAAATCTAATCGACAAATGCACCGCGCGCGGCATCGGCGCTGGTATGGCGTTAAGGAAAAATGCTGCCAGGCAGATTGGGGGGTTTGATGTATGCCTGGGCCCGGGTTCGATTTTTCAGGCCTGCGAAGAAGGGGATATCGCGGTTCGATTACTGCTGCAGGGCTGGCAGATCTTTGAGACCAATCGCGTAGCGATCATACATGATGGATTCCGGACCTGGCAGGAAGGTAAAGAATTAACCCGAAGAAACTGGTTCGGAATTGGCGCTGCGTACGTAAAGCCGCTGCGCTGCGGCCGCATTGATTTCGCAGTTGTCGCGTTATATGAAGCCTTCTGGGTTGGATTACTCCAACCACTGGCGCTCATCTTTCAATTTAAGCGCCCGTCTGGATTGAAAAAATTCTTCTACTTCTGGGAAGGATTTTTCCGGGGACTGCGGATGCCGCTCGACTGCAGGACCATCACTTATAGAGATAACGCTTCAGCAGTGAGCGGCCAGTAACCATTTCATCAAATCATCCACCCCTATCTGCTTAAAGTCAGATATGGAGCCAAAGGCAGTACAACGATCTTTCATAGGAGGACTTAAATGCCTGAAAAGAATCCCAGAGTAAGTATCGGATTACCTGTGTACAACGGGGAGAACTACCTTGCGGAGGCGATTGATTCAATTCTGGCCCAGACCTTCGAGGATTTTGAACTGATCATCTCGGATAATGCCTCAACGGACCGCACGCAGGAGATTTGTGAAGCATACGCGGCGAAGGACGGGCGCATTCGCTATTACCGCAGTGAGGTAAATAAAGGCTCTGCCTGGAACTTTAACCGCGTCTTTGAACTCGCAAGGGGGGAATATTTTAAATGGGCAGCGCATGATGATTATATTGCCCCCGAATACCTCGCCCGGGCCGTAGAGGTTCTGGATCAGGATCCTTCGGTCGTGCTGAGCTATCCACGGGTTACGATCGTGGATGAAAAACGCAACCACATTCTTGATTACACGTTAAAACTTCCCACCGATTCGCCTTCACCTGCCGTCCGGTTTCGCTCACTGCTGCTGGACTGGAGCATGTGCTTTGAGATCTTTGGATTGATCCGCACAAGCGCATTAAAGCAAACGCCCGTAATGGGGAATTATGGTCATGCGGATGGTGTTCTCCTGGCCAGGCTGGGTTTGCTGGGGCGATTTGAGGAAATTCCGGAAGTCCTTTTCTTTTCCCGCAGGCATGCAAAGCAGTCTAATCGTATGTTCGGACTGAGCGAAAGCGGCGGCAACAACTATCATCTGTACACCGTCTGGTTTGACCCCACGAAAGCCGGAAAAATCATCTTCCCGTACTGGCGAATGTTCAAGGAGTTCCTCACCAGCCTGTGGATGTACCCGCTGGATTTGAAAACCCGTTTACTCGGGCACTTCTATATGTTGATCTGGATCAGAAAGAATGCGCGCCATCTGATCAGTGATCTGATTGTTGCCGCGAAAGACCTGTCCTACCGGTTGAGAGGTGGGCTGCAGACCAGCACGGAAAAACCGTTCGAGAGAGGTCAGGTTTAAGGCTGTGAAAAGAGCCGGGCTCCTGGCATGATTGTGGAAAGGCCGCTCCAAACCCGTCCTCGCAGTGGATATGAGCAGGAAGGGGCTAAGCACGGCATTTTCTGGTTTTTCCTCCTGGCGAATGCTGCACTGATCCTTTACCTGACACTGTTCCCGTTCGATTTCGTGTTTGCGGATGCTCCCCATCCGGTCGAGGCGGTTCAGCATTTTAATTCCGAAATTACAGCGCCTTACGTTATCCAGGACATACCGGGGAATATCCTTTTATTCATACCTTTTGGTTTTTTCTGTGCTCTGCTGCTGGACCGCCTGACTGTCCGGCGCGGACTGGCCAGCTGTGTCGTGCTGGCTGCCGGTTTTCTGCTTTCGTTTTCGGTTGAACTGCTGCAGTTTTATCTGCTGCGCTTCTCGGCCTGGATGGATCTGGCTGCCAACGCTGCAGGGGCCGGCGCAGGGTTATTGATCTATCGTTTATTGGGGGAGCGTCTGCTCGAATGGGCTTTCAATTGGACCGGCAAAATTTTCCGGCAGATCCCTGCTGCAGGGTTTGCGGCTCTCCTGGTTTTGTGGACGGGGTTCATCCCTATCCTTACCCTTACACTGGCTGACCGGTCCAGCCTGAAATCGTGGGATCCGGCTTATCCCCTGCTGGTCGGCAATGAACAAACGGGGGACAGGCCCTGGCAGGGGGTTGTTTCAGAAATCTGGATCGCTGACCGGGCGCTGAAGGAAAGCGAGGTTGAGGCTTATTTTTCGGACCCGGACCGGGATGTGTTTTCCGGCTCCTCTCTGATTGCCAATCTTGCTTTCACCACATTTACTGACGGTACAGCACAGGAAGGCTGGATCCTGCACGGAAGCCCGCAGCTTGGCGAATACGGACTCCATACTGCGGGTGACGCCTGGCTGGAGATCGATCCGGCCGCGCTGCCGGCCTCATCCCGTATCATCGAGACCTCAGCTTTTACGATCGGTATCAACCTGACATCTGCTGCTGCGGAGCAATGGGGACCGGCGCGCATCCTGTCCCTGTCGGCCAGCCCTTACCAGCGCAATTTCACCGCAGGTCAGGAAGGGGCAGATCTGGTGATCCGCCTGCGAACCGGCCTCAGCGAGGAAAACGGAAGTAGACCGGAGTATATCGTCCCCGGGGTGTTCTCCAGCTCGACCCCGCGCCGGATCCTGATCGCCTTCAATGGAAATGACCTGCGCGTTTACCTGGATGGCCCGCACAACGCATATGCTTTCGCATCCATCCCCCAGGTGAACTTTTTCTGGATTTTCCCCCCGGCCGGTGTCACTCGTGTGCGTCTGAACTCGCAGGCAGTTTACATCTACCGGCTGCTCTACGCCGGGCTCCTGTTCTTACCCGCCGGTTTTATATCCACTGCAGCGCGCAGACGGGCGATCTTGAGCGGGGTGAAGATGAACTGGACTGCGACCTGTGCCCTGATTTCAACACTCCTGTACGGAGCGGCTCTGCTGTTCGGCGGCCAGGAACCTGGCAGGGTGCTTCTCGACATCATCTTCAGTCTGTTGTTTCTGCGGATCGCAGCATGGATTGCCCCAAAATCTGGGCACGATATCGTCCTTCAGAACACAGTGGGCAGGTCCGCTGTCTGACGCTTGCATGATCGCCAGCGCTCACCGTACTGGCCGGATCGATTAGTTACTCACTGGATAAAAATATGCTTCACTCGCACACTTCAAAAATCTCATGTCCGGGCTGCGGCTCAATAGATATCAAAATCTTTTATGAAATCCGGCAGGTTCCCGTGCACAGTGTGCTGCTTCTCAACAGCCGCTCAGAGGCGGAAAACTATCCGCGGGGAGATATCCGCCTGGGATTCTGTCAGGGCTGCGGTTTCATTTTCAATACAGCCTTCGACCCGGGTGTGCACGAGTACTCATCCCGCTACGAGGCCACGCAGGGATACTCGCCCACCTTCAACGCTTTCCATAAAAACCTGGCTCAAACATTGATCGACCGCTTCGATCTGCATGGAAAGCGGATTATTGAGATCGGGTGTGGTCAGGGTGAGTTCCTTTCTTTGCTGTGCGAGCTGGGGGGAAATACCGGCATTGGATTTGACCCGGCTTATGTGCCCGAACGCAGCCCTGTCGGTCAAAACGAACGCGTTTCCTTTATCCAGGATTTCTATTCCGAGAAATACGTTTCTACCGGCGGGGATTTCGTGTGCTGCAAAATGACTCTGGAGCACATTCCCCAGGTTGCTGATTTTGTCGGCATGGTGCGCAGGTCTGTTGAACAGAATCTGCAGGCGACGATCTTCTTTCAGGTCCCGAATGCCCGCTACGTTTTTGGGGAAATTGCTTTCTGGGACATCTACTACGAGCACTGCTCTTACTTCAGCCTGGGCTCTCTGGCGCGTTTATTCGCCCGCTCGGGTTTCGAGGTCATCGACCTGTGGAAAGATTACGATGACCAGTATCTGATGATCGCCGCCCGTCCGGTTTCAGAGCGCCCTCAAAACCTGTTCGCACTCCCGGACGATATGAGTGAGCTGGCGCAGGAAATCGATCATTTCTCCGCTCAATATCCCCACCGGCTGGCAGCCTGGCGCCAGAAAATCGCCGGGTTTACAGGGGCGGGGAAAAGGGTTGTCCTGTGGGGTGGAGGGTCCAAAGCCGTCGCTTTCCTGACAACCCTGGGGATCACCACCGGTGAAATCGCATACGCCATTGACATTAATCCACATAAAACCGGTTCCTTCATTGCCGGAACCGGCCAGGAAATTCAGTCTCCGCAGTTTTTACTGGCATACCGGCCGGATGTGGTCATTGTCATGAACCCGGTCTACTGTACCGAGGTCCGGCAGGCGCTGCAGCAGATGGGCCTGTATCCGGAGGTTATGGCAGTAAACAGCCACTAATGAAATAAAGGATTGAGCAGCATGAAAATCCTCCGTAACCCAATCGCCCTCATCAGCACTATAAGCCTGTTTTTAGGCAGCCTGCTGCTGCAGGGTTTTCCACCCGTTCATGCAAATGCCGCCGGAAACCAGGATGATACACCGGTTTATTTGCCGCTGGACCTTCGTTACCAGGGCTCGAAGGAGCCTGAGGTGACGCCCGTCCCGTCGGTTGATTTTCTGGAAACTTTCGATGGTGACCCATCCAGTCCGGAGACATTTAAATCCCCGCGCTGGGACATATCTGTTCACACGCGCAACCTGGAGACCCTCTACAGTCTGGAGCCGATGGATGCCGCTCATGGCCCGGGATGTGAACCACCGCCGGCTACGCACAGAATCAGCCGTTATGAAGAAACGGTCTATAACTGCAGAGATCATGTCATGACGGCGATCAACGACAGAAGCTACGGGGTAATCTATCTCACACCGAACCACCTCGTGGATTTCTCGAAAGGAGAAGCGGTCATCCGTTTCGATATGTCTACCCAACGCGCCTCTCTACGGGACTGGGTAGATCTGTGGATTACACCCTATGGTCAGAACCTCCAGCTCCCCGCTCAGGAATGGATGCCAGACCTGCAGGGCCCTCCGAAAGATGCTGTGCTGGTCGAGATGCAGTTCGGCGGGAATTACTTCCTGTCCACTTTCTTCCGCAACTTCAAGGAAGAGAGGCTGGATTATGGGCGTCCGGACATTCAGGTCAACATCCCTTATGACACTGTCCTGACCCCCAGCCCTACAGAGCGGACAACCTTTGAGCTGCACATCTCCCGTGATCGTATTCGCTTTGGTTTGCCGGATTATGATTTTTACTGGTTCGACGTTGCCATTGATCCGCCGTTAACCTGGGATCAGGGGGTTGTGCAGATCGGACATCATTCGTACACGCCGGATAAAGACTGCAAAAAACCTGGCGACCGGAGCTGCCAGCCCAACACCTGGCACTGGGACAATGTCGAGATCAGCCCCGCAGTTCCGTTCACCATCCTTCACGCCGACCGTCGTTATGTGGACACAGAAAACCCCTCCGTTGTCTTTGAGAAACCGGCGCCGGACGGTGCTTACCTGCGTTTTTCGGCGATCGGCTCAAATCTGGAAGTTTCTTTCGATCAGGGGCAAACCTGGCGGCTTGCCATAAAACAGACACAGAAGAAGGATGTAGAAGATCATTTCTCTTCTTACTGGACACCGGTTCCATCTGGGGTTACCAGCGTGCACTTCAGGGGTCAGCGCTGGTCGGGTGGGGACTGGCATGCGCGCAATATTACGATCTGGTCCATCCGGCTCCCGTGAAGCGGCCCCAGGCAGAGAAGGGTATTTCAGGTAAGGAGCATTCATGTTCAAACTGGTAGCGCTGCGTTTATTAGAAAGCTATTTCCGCCATCGCTGGCTGTATCTCCTGCCCATCGTGCTGATGACGGCAGCCGGAGTTGTTTTCCTCCTGGTTGATAAACCCAAATATGCCGCCAAAGGTGTGGTTTACGTACAGGCTGAATCCTTTCTGGCTGCACTGAATTCTATCGGCCCGGAAAACACCAACTGGTGGTCAACCCCTGCACAGGCCACGGCAAATGACGTTAATGAACTGCTGCAGACCGATGCCTTTATCCGTGCAGTGATTCAGAACACAGACCTGGAAAAGGAAATGGATGGCGGTCCACAGGTTGTCGAAGATGTCATCGAAGCCACGCGGAAAAACCTGTGGGCTGTGCCCCTGGGGGAAAGCCAGGTTCAGATAAACGCAGCACATGAGGATCCGGTAATCGCCTCTCAGCTTGCCAATGCCGTAATCCAGGGGTACGTGCAGTGGAAAATCAACTCTCAGCGCGCGGAGAGTGAAGCCGCCCAGGCTTTCTTCAGTCAGTTAATCGTTGCCTATAAAGCGGAGCTGGATACAGCGCACCAGAAGCTGGTGGATTATTTAACTGCTCATCCCGAACCGCTGCGCGGCGAGCGGCCGGTTGTGGAACAGATTGAAATCCGGCGCCTGGAAAATGAAATTGACATGATTGCCGCGCGCTATACCAGCGCTGTGGAGAAGGAAGAAGATGCACAGCTGGCCATGGCCCAGATCGAAAGTGATACCAGCCAGTCGTATGTCTTAATCGATGCGCCTAAGGTTCCCATGAAACCGGATCGCTCGAAGAAAAAGCTGGCCATGACGCTGGGAATATTTGTCGCCTCCGGTGGACTGCTCAGCCTGATCGCTGTGGCCGGTGGAGCGCTGCTGGATCGTACGTTCCGTTTCCCGCTGGATGTGCAGAACTGGACAGGCCTGCCCGTTCTGGCCGTAGTTCCGGACCTCTCTCAGCCGGCCCGGCGACGTTTCTGGCGCAGGAAGCGGCCAGATAAACAGGCTGCCAGGGAAGATGAACCTCTGCTGCCCCCGAATGCGGAAGCAGCCCTGTCGTATACGCAGGAAGCTGGAAAGCAGGCAAACCCGGTTCCATGAGCACCTCTGGTCAGACTATCGCTAAAAACACCGGGATCCTGCTGGTTTCCCAGGTAATCACCTGGGCACTTACGCTCCTGATGACCGTTTTCCTGCCCCGCTACCTGGGGGCGGGAATCGTGGGTAAGCTGCACCTGGCGAATTCCATCTGGGCGATCGTCTCTATGCTGGCCGGTTTTGGTATGGATACGCTGATGACCAAGGAGATTGCGCGCGCTCCCCAGAGGTTGTCAGAGCTGCTGGGAACCAACCTGATTCTGCGCTCCCTGCTTTACGTGCTGGGTGCGGTCGTCACGGCAGCCTATGTACATTTTGCCGGTTACCCTGCAGATACCATCTCCATCATTGCCATCACCGGCCTGGCGATGCTGGTTTTTGGCGCGATCAGCGGCGCAGAAGCCAGTTTAATGGGCCTGGAGAAAGCAGATGTCCTCTCTGTGGGGAAAGTGGCCGGCAAACTGATCCTGACGGTGTTGACCCTGGGCGCCCTGTTTCTGGATATGGGAGTGCTGGTCATCGCTTCAGTGGCGCTGGTGTCCGCTTCGCTTCAGCTCTTCTATCTGCTTTCCACGATCCATAAGATCCAGCCTTTCCGGCTGCAGATCAACTGGCGGCTCGGAATCTGGATGCTGCAGGCCGGCTTTCCCTATCTGCTGGTTGGCGGCCTGGTGGTGATCTACCAGCAGGTGGATGTAATCCTGCTTTCACTCCTGGCCAATGAGAGCAGCATTGGCTGGTATGGAACCGCCGAGCAGTTGTTTGGCACGCTGCTGTTCATTCCCACGGCCTTTATCACCGCTGTTTTCCCGGTCCTGTCTCGTCTGTTTACCAGCGATCCGCAGGCACTGGTGAAAATTGCGCAGAAGAGCGCCAGCTTTTTACTGCTGTTGAGCATGCCAATTGGCTTGGGAATGATCGCCATTGCCGAACCGTTTGTCGTGCTTCTCTTTGGGCCAGAGTTTGCTCCCACTGGTCAGGTATTGATGGTATTGGGAATCGTGCTGGTTTTCACCTACCAGAACACTTTGATCAGTTACTACCTGATCTCAACGGACCGGCAGCAGCAATGGGTGTGGGTGATGGCTGTGGCGACCCTCGTTACCATCCCCCTGGATCTATTTCTGATCCCCTGGTGTCAGGCCGTCTTCAACAACGGGGCTATCGGGGGTGCGGCCGCCTTTTTCATCACAGAACTGGGCATGATGCTTTACGGGTTGAAGCTGGTGGGCAATGAAGGAATAAATCTTAGAAGTGCATGGCAGGCGCTGCGCATTTTTCTGGCCGGGGCAGGGATGTTTGCGGTCACATGGTTGTTCCGCCAGCACTTCATCCTGATTCCCATCATCGTGGGTGCAGTTTCATATATAAGCCTGATCCTGCTTCTGCGGGTAATCCCTGCAGACGATTTCGCACTGCTGAAAGGCCTGGTGCAGGAAGCAGTTCAGCGCATTTTCAGTCGTAAGATCCAGCCGGCAGGCGCCGGTGAAAAGGGGTAAGTATGTGGGAAAACACGAAAGAACAACAGGATGATCCATTGACGGATCTGAGGCTGTCGATGCTGGAGGCGGAACCATTGATCGACGTGCCGGATTCAGCAGCAGAAAGTCTGCGGCAGATGCTTGCACAGCTTGGCCGGAATGGAATGCTTCCAGAGCGCCTTTCTGTGGTGGCTGCTCTGCGCGAAGAGGGCGTAACGTTTATCTCTCAGGCGCTGGCTGCGCTGATAGCGCATGATTATGGGACCAAAGTTTGCCTGGTAGATCTGAACTGGTGGTGGCCATCTGATCATCTCCGGATGGCTGATGCGCGCGGCGGGCTGGCCGCGGTGTTGAATGGGAAACTGCCTCTGGATGAAGCTCTGGTTTACAGCGGGTGGCCGCAGCTGTCCATCCTTCCTGCAGGCCGGCTGGAGCAGTATGAGCGTCCGGTTGTGGCCAGAAGCCAGGGATTGAGGGACGTTCTGGACGAATTAGCGTCACAGTTTGACCATCTGATTCTGGATATCCCGGCTCTGCTGGCCACGAGCGACGCAGTCCCACTGGCATCCAACGGGACAATGACCTGCCTGGTTGTGCGTCAGGGCGTGACCGGGATTGAGGATGTACGCCCGGCTCTGGATAAGATCCAGCACCTTCCGCTGGCAGGTGTGATTCTTAATCGGGTAAGGATCTCCACACCCGGGCCGCTCGTCCGCCTGTTTGCGGACCGCTAGGCGCGCCGGGGATCATATCAATGGAATTATTTGTGCTGTTCCTCTTTCTCAGTTTTGGTGCCGGCTTCTTTAAACCGCGGATGCAGATGAAATGGAAAGTCTTCCTCCTCCTGCTGCTCTGCCTGCTGCTGGTGTTTGCTTATTACTTTTTGAACCAGATCTAACAGCAGTCCGCTGATCCCAGGAAATTTACCGGTTTTTTTAATATGCTCGATCAATTCCTCCCTGTTCCAGCTTCATACCTGGCCAGTCAACGGCAGAAACGGCAGTCTACCCTCTGGCTGTTGTGGTTTGGCGCGGTGATCGGAACTGCGCTGCTGCTCAGCCTGATCCTGATCTCTGCTGGCCCCGACCCGGCCTGGATCGGCTGGCTGCTGTACCTGTGCGGAGCGGCGCTGATCCTTTACCAGCCCCGGGTTGGGCTGTATCTGACGGTTTTCCTCACCCTGGTGGGGGATTCCACACTGCTGCCCTGGTACCCGTTTGTCAAGAATTTTTCCAGCCAGGAATCGCTGCTCTACCTGGATGATGCCCTGATCATCAACCCTCTGGAAACTTACCTCATCCTGCTGTTTATCTCCTGGTGGGGGCGCGGCGCCATGCAGCGAAAAACTGCCTTCTTCACCGGGCCGCTGTTCTGGCCCGCGGTGGTTTTTATGGTCTTCGTAGGGCTGGGTCTGGTATATGGGATCGGGACAGGCGGCAATCCGAATGTTGCTCTCTGGGAAGTGCGCCCCATCTTTTATTTGTTTGCCATGCTGGTTCTATCGACGAACCTGCTCGAGCGGCGCGAGCATGCCAATCACCTGATGTGGGCGGCGATCCTGGCCCTGGTGGTAGAAGGGCTGGTGGGCTTATATCACTTTTTTTTCACCTTGAATGCGAGCCTGGCAGGGGTTGATACGATCACAGAACACAGCGCAGCCATTCACATGAACACCGTCTTTGTGTTCATGCTGGCAGCCTGGATGATGAAGACGTCTCCTGGTAAAAAGCTGGTCCTGCCGCTGGCAGCAGCCGTGCTCGTAATCCCTTACCTGGCGGCACAGCGCAGAGCCGCATTCATCACGCTGGCGCTCGCTCTGGTGCTCCTGTTTCTGATCCTCTACCGGGAAAAGCCGCGGCTTTTCTGGCTGGTGGCGCCGCTGGCAGCCGTTGCAGCAATCGCTTATCTGGTCGTCTTCTGGAACTCCGGAGGAGCGCTGGGCCTGCCGGCCCAGGCGGTGAAATCCATCATCGCCCCCGAACAGGCCAGTTCAGCCGACCAGTCTTCGAATATCTACCGGGAAATTGAAAATATAAACACCGGTTTCACCGTTCACCAGAAGCCGCTCACCGGGGTGGGTTTTGGCCAGAAATTCTACATCATCGTCCCCATGGCAGATATCAGCTTCTTCACCTGGTGGGAGTATTTTCCGCATAACTCGATCATCTGGATCTGGCTGAAGACCGGGATCGGCGGCTTTATGGCGATGCTGTTTATGGTTGGTTTCAGCATCCTGCTGGGGGCTCAGGCTGTAAACCGGGTTCGCCATCCCGACCTGCGCGCGATTGCCGCTACTGCCACGCTCTACCTGGTAATGCACTTTACCTATACTTATGTGGACATCGCCTGGGACATGCAGAGTATGGTGTATACAGGTGCAATGATGGGCCTGATCAGCCGGATCGAGTATCTCGACCTGCTGCCATCCCGGGAAGGCGGCGCGCTGCGATGGCCCTGGCTGTATTCCGGTACGTCTGCTCATTGAACTATTAAGGGGTTAGACGAAGTGGATCGAGCACTGCAAAAATTAGGTCAGGTAGGTTATGAGGAGCTGTCTGGCTATAATCCCCGCCTGCTCTTTGCCCGACTGCTCACTGCGCCGCTGCCCCCATATGTCGGTGGCAGGCTGCGGGCAGCAGTACTGCGTCTGGCCGGCTTTCGCCTCGAGAAAGGCGTCTTTTTTTGCGACATGCCCACCTTCATCGGGGGGCCGGGCATGTTCAAGAGACTGACCGTTGGCCGTGCCTCCTGGTTCAATATTCAATGCTTTCTGGATCTTAACGCATCGATCACGATCGGAGAGCATGTGGCAGTCGGTCCGCAGGTGATGCTGATTACCAGTACGCACCGTATCGGCGGTGCGCAAAGCCGGGCAGGCGAGATGTACGCTGAGCCGGTTGTGATCGGAGATGGGGTCTGGATTGGAGCCAGAAGCGTCATTTTACCGGGCGTTACCATTGGCAGCGGTTCCATTGTGGCCGCCGGAGCAGTGGTTACCCGGCCGGTGGATGAAAACTGCGTTGTAGCCGGATCTCCGGCCAGAGTCATCCGCCGCCTGGATGATGACGAATGTCGAGACAGTAATCGGGCAGGGGGATGATGAAAACAATTAACAGCACGACTCTTTCCCATTTTTTTGCTGTACTGCGAGCACGCTGGTATTTTCGGAATGCGAGTTATGTGGGCTCTCGCGTTCGCCTGTGGGGGAGAGCGTTTATTCAAAACGAAGGAGAACTGATTATTGGAGAGCGCGTCCGGGTGCAGTCGTCCCCGGTGCCGGTCGAGATGGTCATTGAGCCAGGAGGGCAGCTCGAAATTGGGGCCAGTACGTTTATCAACTACGGATGCTCCATCGGCGTGACCTGTGCGATTCAAATTGGGCCCAACTGCAACATCGGTAATTACACCATCCTCATGGATAACAACTTTCACCGCCTGGAACCAGACCGCAGACATGAGCGCCCTGAATCGGCTCCTGTGGTTCTGGAAGAAAATGTGTGGCTTGGCGCCCGGGTGATTGTATTACCAGGCGTAACGATTGGTGCCGGCAGCGTGGTGGGCGCCGGCAGCGTGGTCACGAAAAATATACCGCCCATGACTCTGGCAGCAGGTGTCCCCGCCCGGGTGATTCGCTCTCTCTAACGGTACCGCTTATGCTGTTGTTCAGTGTCGTCATCCCAACTTACAACCGCGTTGAAAGGTTAAAGGCAGTCATCCGCGGTCTGGAGAGGCAGGATTTTCCACTTTCCGACTTCGAAGTCGTCGTCGTCTCGGATGGTTCAACGGATGGTACAGACGAATACCTGGCGCATCTGCACACCACGCTCAATCTCAGGTTTTTTACGATCCATAACCAGGGGGCCGGAGCGGCCCGCAACGTGGGAGTGGAACAGGCGCGGGGAAAATACATCCTTTTTATCGATGATGATGTGGTTCCGGCGCCCGGGTTAATCTCTGCGCACCAGCACTGTCATGCGTCGAGGGGAGAAAAAACCGTTGTGCTGGGGCCGATGCTGTCTCCATCTGATTTTCGCATGACTCCCTGGGTGCAGTGGGAGCAGAAGATGCTGGAGAAGCAGTACCAGGCCATGCTGGCCGGACACTGGCAGCCGACTGCCCGGCAGTTTTATACGGGTAACACATCCGTCGAACGCACTTATTTGCTGGCCAGCGGAGGTTTTGACCCCCGCTTCCGGCGGGCCGAGGACGTTGAACTGGCCTACCGGCTGGAGGGGCTCGATCTAACGTTTGTTTTTAACCCTGAGGCAGTAGGCTACCATTATCCGGAGCGCAGTTTCACTTCCTGGCTGGATATCCCCCTCGCTTATGGCCGCAATGACGTGATTTTCGCCCGCGAAAAAGGGCATTCCTGGATTCTCCCCGCCATGGCTCAGGAATTTGCCTCCAGGCATTTCCTCACCCGGGCGCTTGTGCGTGTCTCACTCGGCAGGCCGGTTGTCAGTTCGATGAGTGAGCGGATCCTGTCTGGGCTGATTCGCCGGGGTCACTGGTTTGGGCTGGGGCGGATTTCGCTGGCCGCCTGCAGCGCGCTGTTCAACTTACGCTACTACCAGGGTGCAGCTCATGAATTGGGAGGCCCTGGCGCTTTCCTGGCGCTGCTGCAGAACGGCGCCCCGGCAGTTGAAGGGCGAGCGGTATAAGCGGTGATTCGGTAAGAGGTGCAACGCATGTGGGATTTATTCAAACAGGATGTCCAGCGCTGGATCGTCCCTTCTAAAATCGCAGATCCGTCTGAAGTTACTCTGAAGAATACACTCGCTGCCCTATGGCGGCACCTGCCGCTGCGGGCGATGCTTCTCTTTCGTATAGGCTCCTGGTTCCAGCACCGGCGCATCCCCCTGCTGCCGGGAATTTTCCAGCGCATGATCCTGTTCCTGTACGGCCTCGAAATGGTCATTGGCCAGGATATTGGCGGGGGACTGTACATTGCCCATCCGGCGGGTACGGTGATCTCGGTGAAAAAGATGGGCAGAAACTGCAGCGTGATCGCCAGCGTGACGATCGGGATGCGCAATGAATGGGATTTTCCAACCATTGGCGATAACGTTTTTATTGGCGCAGGCGCGCGTGTGCTGGGCGGCATTCATGTGGGTGACGATGCGCGCATAGGCGCCAATGCGGTTGTGCTGCACGACGTTCCGGCCGGGGCGACCGTGGTCGGTATACCGGCAAGAGTGGTGAAATCCGGCTCGCAGGATGGTCGCCAGCTCCAGCTGACCGCTGAAGGGGATGGTCTGTTATACGGCCCATGATTCACGCCACTTTCGTCATGGAACAACATATCGGCCACCGGGCGTTTTATTTGAATCTGCGCCGCTTTATCGACCAGTCGCCGCGGGTTCAGGCTCACTGGCTGGAGGTCACGTATTCCGAACCGGGTTTACTTTCTGACCGCTGGCCCTGGTTAAAGCAGGTCCGCGGCCGGGCGGCCGGATGGCTGCAGGTCAACCGCGGCCTGCGGAAGACCCGGGGGGACCTGACCTTTTTCAACACCCAGGTGCCGGCCACCTTCGCTCCGGGCCTTGTGGAACGTAAACCATATATCCTCAGCACCGATATCACCCCCATCCAGTATGACGCGATGGCCGCAGTATATGGTCACAGGGTGGACCGTCTGGCGATCGTGCGTCGATTTAAGGACAGCGTCAACCGCCGCTTGTTTACCCATGCAGCGCGCGTGATTCCCTGGTCTACCTGGGCGCGCGACTCACTGGTGCAGGATTACGGCGTCGATCCTGAGCGGATTGAGGTGATTCCACCCGGTGTCGACACCAGCTTCTGGCGCCCAAATGGCAGAGCGGAGATGCGGCGGGCTTCTGAGCCCCTGCGCATTCTGTTTGTCGGCGGCGATTTTTCTCGCAAAGGGGGACACGTCCTGCTGGATGCTTTCCGCCGCCTGCCGCCGGGGCAGGCCGAACTGCTGCTGGTCACGCGCTCACAGATCCCCGCCGTAGAGGGAGTCCAGGTGTTCAACAACCTGCAGCCTAATTCCAGTGAGCTGGTCGCGCTGTATCAGAGCGCAGATATTTTTGTGCTCCCTACACAGGCCGAGGCATTCGGGATCGCTGTTGTGGAAGCCAGCGCAGTAGGACTGCCGGTGATTGCTGTTGGGGTGGGCGGAGTGCCAGATATCGTAAAGCACGGCCAGACGGGCTTCTTGATCCCCGCGGGTGATGTGGACCAGCTGCTGGCGCATCTACAGCTCCTGCTGGAGGACCACCGTTTAAGACGGCAGATGGGCGCTGCAGGCCGCTGCCGGGTAGAGGAAAAATTCGACGGTTATAAAAACGCAGCGAGGATCGTGGAAATCTGCGAGGAAGTCATAGCGAGCACAAAGCGATGAAAGTTCATTATTGGGCCCTGATGGCCGGGCTGTTCCTTCTCCTGAGCGGGTGCGCCCGACAGGTCGTGGAGGCCCCGGGCAGCCGGTCATCCCTGCCAACCCCGACCATACATCCTTTTTTTGCTGCCCCGGAAGACTTCCACATAACAGGGGGTGTGGAAAGCATCTTTGCCGCGCCGGCGGCTGCCGATCCCTATAACCAGCGGAACACGCCGGCCCCTACAGTGTCTGCTGCTGGGGGGCCCTCAACACCCACACCAGCAGCCGCATCTCCCGAGATCGAAACGACCACCATCACGCTTTTTGATGAAAGCGTGCACGCTGACTGGGAGATAATCGACATCCAGAGTATGGATGTGGAAATGACATCCACACAGGCGCTGCGGGGGCGCACAGCGCTTGCCCTGACCCCTACGGATGAATTCCAGCAGTTTTTCATGGTGGTCAGGAAAAATGCCCGGAGCATATACCCTCGCGACAGGGTGCTGGGCCTGAGCCTGTGGATCAACAGCGGAGACGAAGCGCTTTACCCTGAAGATCTGGCACTCACCGTGGTGGGCAGCAACCGCTACCCTTACTGGCTGGCTGGCGACCGCTCTGTGGCGGGGGATGATGAGAATATTTTTTCAGAAACGCGCCTTTATTTTCTGGGCATCAACACGGAAATCCCGCCGCAGACATGGGTTGAGGTGCAGGTCTGGCTGGATGACCTGCTGTATGATCCGGATTACGAATATGTCACCGGTTTTTACATTAAAAACGACTCCCTGTTTCAGCGTACCTTTTACGTTGACAGGATTGAGCTGATCCTGCTGGATGAGGAGAAACCTGAAGGGTTATTGCCTGGAGCAGGGCAGGATGCTGCGCCGGTTCAACCATTTGAGACCCCCGACCCGCTACTTGAAGAGTATCTGCGCCGCCGGTCGCCGGGCTGGTAAGCGGCTCTCCGCGCTGGAAATCCACCCGGACTACGTTTAAAGAGGAGGGAAAACGACAATGATGAACCGGCTACTGCACAGCCTGATGGTCTGTGCCGTACTGCTGCTGGCTTCCTGTGGAACGCCCACGGCTGTGTTTTTGGGAGATACCGAAACGGCACCCGCCCAGCCCACACTGTCTGAACTGCCGCCGGAGCCCAGCGCCGCTTCCACGGATCCGGCTGCGGACACCCCTGATATGCCTCCCTCGCCAGCCGGGGATGAGGATATGTTTCAGATAGTGGTGGATACAAACCGGGACGTGCACCCCATCAGCCCGCTCATCTACGGGGTTTCGAACGCTCCCACGAATGAACTGCAGGCGATGGGCGCCACACTGAACAGCTGGGGAGGCAATCCGTCCACACGTTACAACTGGAAGATCGGGCATGCCTGGAACGCTGGCCGGGATTGGTTCTACCGCAACGGGAACTACGGATTGCCCGAGGGTTCGGTCAGCGATGCCTTTATCTCCGAGACGCTGGCGGCCGGCGCACAGGTGCGCCTGGCCCTGCCCACTCTGGGCTGGGTGGCGAAGAACGACGACAACAACACCTGTTCTTTCCCGCTTCCAGATGGAAGCTGCGGCGACGGCGGTGGTTCATCCTGTGAGAACCCTTATCAGGTTGCGGACCCCAACCTGGCGAATATCCCGGTTGACGAGGATTTTGTCATCGAATGGGTACAGCACATTCAAGAGCAGGGATGGGACATCCGCTTCCTGGCAATGGACAATGAGCCGGAGCTGTGGGGGTACACGCACTACGACGTGCACCCTTCCTGTACCACCTACGATGAAATCCTGTCCCGTTTCCTGCAGTACGCAGCGGCTGTCAGGGCTGCAGCCCCCGAAGCGGAGATTACAGGACCGGTCACCTGCTGCTGGTATTTCTACTGGAATTCGGCGGCCGGCGTGGGTGATAAACTGCTGCACGGCGGAGAGGATTTTCTGCCCTGGTTCTTGAAAAAAGTGCGCTCGCACGATGAACAAAATGGGGTGCGCACGCTGGATGTCCTCGATATCCATTACTATCCGGAGGGACTGTACAACGCCAACGCCGATCCGGAAACTGCCGCTCACCGTCTGCGCAGTACACGCTCTCTGTGGGACCCGGATTATGTCGATGAATCGTGGATCAACGAGCCGGTATTCCTGATCCCGCGGATGCAGCAGTTGATCGCCGAACACTACCCCGGGACCCGGCTGGCCATCAGCGAGTGGAACTGGGGGGCCGAAGAAAGCATGAACGGCGCGCTGGCAATCGCCGATGTGCTCGGTATTTTTGGCCGCGAAGACCTGTACATGGCTGCTTACTGGACCTACCCGCCCATCAACAGTCCTGCCTACCATGCGTTTCGCATGTACACCAACTTCGATGAGCAGGGAAGACGCTTCGGGGACCTTTCCGTACACGCCCGGTCTGATGATCAGGACATCGTCAGCAGCTACGCAGCCCTCGACCAGGAAAGCGGCAAGCTGTATCTGATGCTGATCCATAAACAACCAGACGAGCAAATTGAGGTTTCAGTCCGGCTGGGAGGCTACGCCCCACAGTCTCAGGCGGAAATGTTCCGCTATGCTCAGGATTATCTGGAGGGAATCACCCATTCCAGTTTTGATGTTATGGACAGCACCCTCCACCTGACACTGCCACCGTACTCCATTACCCTGCTCGTTTTCTATCCCCAATCGTAGTATCGCCAGGGGAATCGATCATAATTCCAGCCCCAGGGGGATAACGCAGCAGTCCGGATGTCATCAGCCTAGGTTGGCGCTATCACATCCGGGGGAAAGATAACCGTGAGCTACCGTATTGGATTTTTCATTGAGCAAATCCTGGGCCACAGGACCCATGGACTGAACCTGCGGCGCTTCATCCAGGATGCGGCGGATGTCGACGCCCAGTGGGCGTGGATTTCCTGGCAGTCGGGGACCCTGGCTGACCGTTTGCCGCTGCTGCGCAGCAACTGGACGCTGAGATCTGGGTGGCAGGCGCGCCGCGCACTGGCAGCGATGCAGCGCGAGAAGGCGCTGGATGCAGTCTTCTTTCACACGCAGGTTCCGGCCGTGCTTTCGCAGGACTGGATGCGTCAGATTCCTGGTATTGTTTCGCTGGATGCCACCCCACGCCAGTACGATTCGCTCGGGTCGTATTACGACCACCAGGGCAGCGCGGAATGGCTGGAGAACTTTAAGTGGCGGTTGAACCGGGATTGCTTCCACACTGCCCGAGCACTGGTGACATGGTCACGCTGGGCGCGGGATGGCCTGGTTGCAGAATATGAGGTCCAGCCGGAAAGAGTACACGTCATCCCTCCGGGGGTTGACGTCCAGGCCTGGCAGTCAGATCGGGCTCGTGAACCGGAAGATGTCATCCGCATTCTATTTGTGGGGGGAGATTTTGAAAGGAAGGGCGGCAGGCTTTTGCTGGAGGTTTTCCGCAGCCTGCGGGACACGTTCCCGGTAAATCTTGAACTTCACCTGGTGACCCGAGCGGTGCTGGCTCCGGAGAAGCGGGTTATTGTCTACAATGATCTCCAGCCGAATAGTCCTGAGTTGAAAGATCTGTTTCACAGTGCGCATATTTTTTGCCTGCCTACGTTTGGAGACTGCCTGCCGGTAGTTCTTGCGGAAGCGGGGGCAGCCGGACTGCCCAGCGTGTCAACTGATGTGGGGGGAATCGCCGAGATCGTTCAGGATGGCCGGACCGGCTATCTTATCCTTCCTGGAGATGGGAATGCTCTGTATACAGCGCTGGCCCAGTTGATCAGCGACCCCCAGCTCCGCTGCCGCCAGAGTGCAGCGGCGTACGAATGGATCCGGCAGAACTTTGACGCCAGGCGCAACGCAGGCCGGCTGCTGGATCTGATCAAACAGATCATCGATACCGAACGCGCCCGGAGGTCACAATGAACGATGTCCTGCTTACCATCTCCGGGGTGATCCCTGCAGATATTCAGACACAGGCTGCACGCGGGGACCGGCCCGAACCGGATTACCTGGCCATGAGCCGCGCCTTTGGCGCGGATTTGCTCGATTACCCGGCCGCCCGGCAGGTGGTTGGAAAACTGGCCCCCGTGCTGGAAAAGATTGGCGGGCCGAACCTGGTGCTGGCCTGGGCCTGTTTCCTCCTGCGCCGCCGCTACCGGGTGATCTTTACCGACGGGGAGCAGGTGGGCATACCCCTGGCGATGCTGCTGAAATTCGCCGGCTCCGGTCCGCGCCCGCGGCATTTGATGATCGTTCATCGCATCACTGCCCCGAAGAAAGTACGTCTGATGGACCTGTACAACCTGCAGGAGACGATCGACCTGTTCTTTGTGTACGCTGCCCTGCAGCAGCGCTTTATTCGAGAACGCTGGAAGGTTCCTGCAGAACGGGTGCCGCTCATCCCGTTTATGGTGGACACGAATTTCTACTCACCCCAGTTTACAGACACAGGAGAAATCGACATACCCTGCGGTGACCGGCCGCTCATTTCAACTGCCGGGCTGGAGCTTCGCGATTATCCTACCCTGCTGGAAGCGGTTCGCGGGCTGGATGTGCAGCTGGTCATCGCCACCGGCAGCCCCTGGTCGAAGCGACTCGACACAACCCGTGGGAGGGATATCCCCGAGAATGTCCTTGTCGGCCGCTTCTCTTATCGCGAACTGCGCCAGATTTACGCTCGCAGTGCCTTTATCGTGATGTCCCTCGAACCGGTGGATTTTCAGGCGGGTATCACGGCCATTCTGGAAGCGATGGCGATGGAAAAGGCGGTCATCTGTACGTATACACCCGGGCAGAGTGATATGATTGTGGATGGCGAAAACGGCATTTACGTTCCCGCGAAAAACCCTCCGGCCCTGCGTGCGGCCATTGTGGACCTGCTGTCTGACCCGGTGAAAGCCAGAAAAATGGGCCGCAGCGGGCGTCAGAAGGTGCTGGAGACAGCTACTCTGGAGAAATATGTCCAGCGGCTGAAACGTTATGTTGATAGAGCCAGACAACCTGATATCCCGTTAGGAGATGATCATGCTCAAGAACAGGCTGCTTCATCCTGAAATCCTGCGTTCGCTGGCCACTGCAGGTCACGGATCTAAAATACTGATTGCAGATGGCAATTATCCCTACCGGACAGGCTCGAATCCGCAGGCCGACCATGTCTATCTCAACTTTACACCCGGCGTGCTCAACGTGATCGATGTTCTCAAAGTGCTTGTGGATCAAATCCCCATCGAGGCCGTAGAAGTGATGGTGCCGGAGAGTGGGGAAGAGCCTGCTATCTTTGCTGAATTTCGCTCCTGTCTACCTGCGGACCTGCAGCTCAGCCCCCTCGGCCGCTTTGCATTTTATGAAGCGGCCCGAAGCCAGGATACATCGCTGGTTATCGCGACCGGTGAGCAGCGCGTCTATGCCTGTATCCTGCTTACCATCGGTGTAATTCCTCCTCCGGGATAATCTCGTGTATGCGATAAATGACAGTCATCCGGACTGTACTCAGTCCGGATGACTGTTTTTAAGGATATTTACTGCTAAGTGGTTATTAGATGGAGAAATCTTCCCCGTGCCAGATGCCGTGATCGGGGCTGTGGATGACAGGTGTCTGGGGAGTCTGCACGTTTAACTTCTTTTCCAGCTCCTGCACCTTCGCCATCATGACGGCCAGGGTCTCGCCGATAGTGTCGGGCAGCCGGTTGTGTTCCAGGTCTGGCCCTTTCGCGGCCGGAGCAGGGCGGCTGCGCACGACGATCTGCCCGGGAACGCCCACGACTACCGAATTGGGGGGAACCGGTTTGACAACCACGGCATTGGCGCCGATACGGCTGTGATCACCAATGGTGATGGCGCCCAGCACTTTCGCGCCCGCCCCCACAACGACATGGCTGCCTAGTGTGGGGTGGCGCTTCCCTTTGTTAAGACTGGTGCCGCCCAGGGTGACGCCGTGGTAGAGGGTTACGTTCTCGCCGATCTCGGCCGTCTCGCCGATCACGACTCCCATTCCGTGATCGATGAACAACCCGTTCCCGATCTTAGCGCCGGGGTGGATCTCAATGCCGGTCAGCAGGCGGATAAACTGGGAGAGCCCGCGCGCCAGCAGGCGCAGGTTGTGTTCCCAGAGCCAGTGTGCAATCCGGTATCCCCAGACCGCATGCAGGCCCGGATACAGGAGGATGACCTCCAGGGCATTGCGAGCGGCGGGGTCGCGTTCGAGCACAGAGCGCACGTCCTCCTGGATGGTTTTCCAGATGCCGGTTTTCGCAGCAGTCTTTTGGGCTTTCACGGTTCCGTTCAGTGTTACGTTTTCAGAATTCGACGCAGCTTTGAAAAGCATCGATATCTAACTCCTTGTATTATCCCGTCATCCAGCATAATCAGCATAAAGCTGGGTGCTCAGATAGCGTTCGCCGAAGGACGGAATAATCACCACAATCAGCTTGCCGGCATTCTCCGGTCTGCGCGCCACCTGGAGAGCAGCCCAGGTAGCCGCACCAGAAGAGATGCCAACCAGCAGACCTTCCTCACGCGCCATGCGGCGCGCGGTTTCAAAAGCATCTTCATTCTTCACGCGGATGACTTCATCGTAGATCTGGGTGTTGAGCACGTCGGGGACAAAGCCGGCGCCAATTCCCTGGATGGGGTGAGGCCCCTTCTGTCCTCCGGAAAGCACCGGTGAATTTTCGGGTTCCACGGCGATGCACTGGAAAGAGGGTTTGCGCTCTTTGATTACCTCGCCGACGCCGGTGATCGTTCCCCCTGTGCCGACACCCGCGACCAGGATATCCGCTTTTCCATCGGTATCACGCCAGATTTCTTCGGCTGTCGTCCTGCGGTGGATTTCCGGATTGGCGGGGTTTTTAAACTGCTGGGGCATGAAATAGCGAGGATCGGAGGCGACCAGCTCTTCGGCCTTGCGAATCGCTCCGGCCATACCTTCGCTGCCCGGGGTCAGAATCAGCTCGGCTCCGTAAGCGCGCAGCAGGATGCGGCGTTCCATGCTCATGGTTTCGGGCATGGTCAGCACCAGCTTGTACCCGCGCGCTGCACACACAAACGCCAGAGCAATCCCGGTGTTGCCGCTGGTGGGTTCTACGATGATCGTGTCTTTGTTGATCAGGCCGGCCTTTTCGGCCGCGTCGATCATGGCTACTCCAATGCGGTCCTTTACGCTGTGGGCCGGGTTATAGAACTCCAGTTTAGCGACTACATCGGCGACCGCGCCCTCGGTCACCCGGTTAAGACGAACCAGAGGGGTGTTACCCACCAGCTCGGTTACATTATTTGCAATTTTCATAGGATTACCTCCAGTAGCGATTAAGAATTAAAAACGGCCTTCTGCCGTCGAGTGCTTGAGGCTCGACTCAGGCGACGAAAACTGGCATATGCCATGAAGAGATGCGGGGTTGCTGTTCGCCGCCTGCGGCAGAGGCCGTTTCAGTAGTCAGTTGGAAGAAATGAGTTCGAAGGGCCTGAGCAGGTTATTGGTTAGTGTTAGCGGCGGTTACAGACCCCGCCTCATACAGGAGCAGCTCATCAACATTTCTCTCAAAATCTCCATACAAGACCTGATTCAGGATCATTCTATTGAAGTATGATCAGATTGTCAAGGAAACATGTCATCTATCCGGATAACTCTCAGCATATTTTCAGCCCGACCTTTATCACTCCTGTCCGCTGTTCATACGGCCTTATAGGCCGGTGATCAGACCAACAATAAACACATGGAACCGCCCGGACCGGAGAAGATGCGATATCATAAAGGTAGTGAGAACGATCACCTTTGAATGACAAATGAAGGATATGTTCAGGCGATTTCATTTTGACCCTGACAGCCTGACGGTTCAGGTGGTCATCATCGTTTCGCTGGTGGTGATCCTGACGGCCGGCGCACTGGGAATCCCCTCCATCTGGTTGATTCGGAGCCAGATGGAGCGGCAGTCCTGGGAGATGGTGGGGCAGGGAAACCGGACTACTCAGGCGCTTTACGCCGCGGCTCAGCGTGATATCACCAACCTGGCGGTGCTCACAGCTCAGCGCCCGACCCTGCACGCTCTGCTGCAGGGAGACGATTCCTCTGCCCTGAAACGCTACCTGGAAACCCTACGGCAGGGAGCAGCGCTGGATCTCATCATTGTGTGTAAACCTAATGGGACGCCGCTGGAATGGGCCGGGACCTTTCCAGGCCCGGAACTGTGCATCTCCAGTGCGAGCGGTTACTTTCTGACCGGCGAAGATGAACCGCACATCTGGCTGGTCGATACCCAGCCGCTGGATACCGGCCAGACGGTAGTGGTGGGTACTGCGCTGGATGAGGCTTTCCTCAGCAATCTGAAGGCGCAGACGGGCCTGGAACATGCGCTGCTGGTCGATGGCAGCCCGGTAATCACGACGCTGCTCGACGACCCGGCCGGCTGGCAGGCATCCGCCCCTGGGAATGCAGAGGCTTCTGGCCGGATGACATTGTCCGGAGAACCTTACCTGAACATGCGCTTTGCACTGGATGCCCCCGACCTGGAGCATCTTGTGGCGCTGCCGGTTTCGGAAACGGTCGCTGCACAGCGCCGCCTGACTCAAATCCTGGCGGTTGGACTGATGGGCGTCATCCTGCTCGGATCGGTTCTGGGTGTGCTGCTTTCCGGCCGCATCCTGCGACCGCTGGCCGAGCTGCGCCACACGGCAGCGGCTTTCCGCAACGGAGACCTGGTCACGCCGGTACGCGTGCACACGCGTGTGCCCGAGGTGGCTGTGGTTGCCTATGCTCTGGAGGATGCACGCATCGCCCTGCGGCATTCGGTCAATCAGCTTCGCAAGGAGAAAGAGTGGATCGAGCACCTGCTGGAGGCCATCGTCGAAGGTATCGTAACTTTTGACCAGCAGGGCAGGATCACTTTTTTCAGCCGCGGAGCAGAACAGATTACTGGCGTTGCACAGGAACAGGCACTCGGGCGTTACTGTGATGAAATCTTTCCCACCCCTCCGGAAAGCCCGCGCTTTACGGAACAGATACCGGCGCCTGGACGGCGGCAGAAGATCGTTGTGAGTTTACGCAGCGGGCGCCAGGCGACGCTGTCTGTCACCGGGGCGCGGCTCGCTCCTCCTCAGGCGGGTAAGCCTAACGGTGCGCTGGTGCTGCGGGACGTGAGCGATGAAGACGCCGTCCGCCACCTGCTGGGAGACTTCCTGGCAAACATCACCCACGAATTCCGCACGCCGCTTTCTGCGCTGGCAGCGTCCATCGAGCTCCTTCTGGAGCAGCTTTCGGACCTGAGCGTGGATGAAATTAACGAACTGCTGGATTCTCTGCACCTGGGCATTGTGAATCTGCAGACACTGATCGATAATCTGCTGGAGGGTGCCAGCATCGAAGCCGGGCGCTTCCGTGTGTACCCGCGTACGACGTCGCTTGAAGAAATCGTGGAAGATGCCGTTCACACCATGCGTCCTCTGTTTGATAAGTACGAGCAGGTGCTGCACGTCCAGCTCCCCGAAGCACTTCCGGCCGTGCAGGCCGACCCCCGGCGCACCAGCCAGGCGCTGGTTAACCTGCTTGCGAACGCACTGAAATACGGCGCCACCGGCGGTGAGGTCACGCTGACGGCAGAAATGTGGCAGGAGAACAGTCTGCGAGTGCTGGTGGCCGATCGCGGTCCCGGCATCCCTCAGGAGCGGTTGCCCGACATGTTCACCCGTTTTGTGCGCCTGAGCCAGGAGGGCGAAAAACCGGAGTACGGTACCGGCCTGGGTCTGACGGTGGTGAAAGCGATTGTTGAGGCGCAGGGTGGGCAGGTTGGCGTGACCAGTCGGGAAGGAGGCGGCGCGGTCTTCTGGTTTACTGTGCCGCTGGCGGTAGAGGAGATAAAGCAGTGAAAGCTCTGGTCGTCGATGATGATCGCGTTCTGGCAGACCTGGTGGCCTTTACGCTGCGACGGGAAGGTTTTGAAGTCCTGCTGGCGTATGATGGCGCTTCCGGGCTGCGCCGCTGGGAAGAGGCCCGGCCGGATATTGTCATCCTGGATGTCAACCTCCCACACACCGTCCCCAAAATGGATGGTTTTACGGTGCTGCGCCACATCCGTGAGCAGGCGGATACCCCGGTCATTTTGCTCACCGTGCGGGAGGATGAAGAGGATATTGTGCGGGGTTTGAAGTCAGGCGCGGACGATTACGTGCTGAAACCCTTCAGCCCGCGCCAGCTGGTGGCGCGCATTCAGGCTGTCCTGCGCCGGGCGGGCAGGGCAGCTGTCCCCGCACTGCGCCAGTTTGGCGACCTGGTGTTCGACCCCGGGCGGCGCGAGGTGCGGGTCGGATCCCGGAAGCCGGTAATGCTCACGCCGCTCGAGAGCCGAATGCTGGATTATCTGATGCTGCACGCCGGCCATTATGTGACCGTTGAGGATTTGATCGAGCATATCTGGGGCGCCGAAAAAGGAAACCGGGAGATGCTGCGCCAGCTGGTTCGCCGCCTGCGCTCGAAAATCGAACCCGATACCTCGCAGCCCACCTATATTGAGAACCTCCCCGGCCTGGGTTACGGCCTGATGCAGCGCTCTTCATAGGCAGACAAACAGCTGCAGTTTATCCTTTCGGGAGCCGGACAGATGTCCGGCTCCTTTTGATTCCCGACAGCGCTGGTACCACAGACTCTGCTTTTTCCTTTGATATTGTCACAGCTTTGTCATTCCGGCATCACAGCCGCTGTCACGCGGGCTGGTTATACTGCGCGGGCAGTCGGATGCTGCTGCGGCTGCAGTCGTTTTCGGCTGACTGATGTTCGTGAGGTGAAGGATTTGCAATGTCTATCATTCTGGAACAACTAACCAAACGTTATGAGGGACATCCAGTTGTTAATAATGTCTCTCTCGAGATTGCCGATGGGGAATTCTTCGTCCTTCTGGGATCCAGCGGCAGCGGAAAGACCACCATCCTGAACCTGATTGCCGGGCTGACAGAACTGGATCACGGGCGGATTCTGCTTCACGGTCGTGACGTCACCCACCTCCCGACTCAGCAGCGGCGTGTGGGCTATGTTTTTCAGAATTACGCGCTGTTTCAGTACATGACGGTGGGAGAGAACATCGAGTTCGGGCTGACGGTCAAAAAGGTGCCCAAAGCGGAACGCCACCGCCGCCGGGATGAACTGCTCGACCTGGTGGGGCTGTCTGGCCTGGCGAACCGCATGCCGCGCCAGCTCTCCGGCGGGCAGCAGCAGCGTGTCGCTCTGGCGCGCGCGCTGGCTTCGCAGCCGGACGTGCTGCTGCTGGACGAACCCCTGGGCGCGCTGGATGCGAAAATCCGCGTCGAGCTGCGCCGTTCGTTGAAAGCTATCCAGCGCAAGCTGGGCATTACCACGATTCTGGTCACACACGACCAGGAAGAGGCCTTCGATCTGGCCGATCGAATCGGGGTGATGAGCTACGGACGGCTGCTCGAAGTGGGGACGCCGGAGGAGCTTTACCAGCAGCCCCAGACCGAATTCGTTGCCACCTTCCTGGGAACAGCCAATTTGCTGGTTGGCCGTTCGCACAACGGCAGCGTTTTCGTGGGCCCCGTGCAGTTCCCCTCCACCGGAGAGATGCTGCAGACGGATGATGGCGGGCGAGTGCAGGTGCTGTTCCGCCCGGAAGATGTCGCCCTGGCGCCCGACACCGCATCACTGGAGTGCCCCAGCCTGGGCCAGGCTGAAGTGGAGGAAATATCTTTCGGCGGCTCTGTCGAGCGCCTGCGCCTGTGCCTGCCGGCGATCCCCGGTGTGCGGGCTATTTCCCCTCCGGTGGCCTTTGGCAGCGCCTCGATCCGCGTCGATGCCACCCGTTCTCCAGATCAGGCCGCACGCTTCCCCCTGGCGCCGGGGCAGAAAGCCTGGGTGGGCGTGCGCCGCATTCACACACTGGCGCATCCGGGTCTCAGTTTCCTGATCGTTACCGATGGATCGCTGCGTGCACAGGCAGCAATCGACCTTGGCGCACAGATCGCCCGCCTGGCCCACGCACGTGTCACGCTGCTGGGCTGCGGCGGCAGCCGGGCGGATATGAAAACTCACCTGCAGGAAGCGCGCAAGCAAATGGGCAGCGGCTTCGCCTCGATTCACGTATGGGCCTCTGAAGACTCTCCTGCACAGGCAGTCGCGCAGCTCGTGGAGCGCCAGCCCCATGATCTGGTGATTCTGGGCTATCACCCTCAGGAAGACCAGCGCCTGGCCGAGGAGATCCTGCAGGCCGGTGAGCACCACCTGCTGCTGGTTCTGGGCCCGCAGTCTGTTCCCGGTAAGGCATTGATCTGTGTTGCGATGGGTGAACCGGGGAAAGATGACATCCTCTTTGCCGGCCGCCTGGTGCGGCATCTGGGCGCACAGGCCACCCTGCTGACCGTGACATCTACACCAGATCCCAGCGAGAGCGCCAATCAGCGCGCCCTGCAGTATCTGGAAAGCGGCGCCAGAACTTTGAACGCGCTGGGTGTACCCGCCCAAACCCTGATTCGCACCGGCCAGGTCCAGGAAGAAATCCTGGCCGAGGACAGCGCCGGCAAGTATGACCTGCTTGTTCTGGGTGCACCATTGACTTTGCGCCGGGGGGAGATATCCCTGGACGGAGTTGTCGGTCGCGTATTGAACCGGCTCAACGGCCATGCCGCGCTGGTTGTTCGTTCACACTATATGGGGCTGCGCGCCCCGCAGTTTTCCAGAGATGAACAGAGAATGAAACTTCAGGAGGTGCTTCAATGAACATCGTTAAGGTCGCACATCGTTGGTTTGGCCAGGTATTGTCCCTGTCAATTTTGCTGGCCGTTTTGCTGGCCGGCTGCGCCGCTCCTGCTTCAGAAATCAGCGACACAGGATCGAATGGGGGCACGGTAAAAGTAACTCTGGGCGCTTATACCACCCCGCGGGAAGCCTATCGCGAATTAATTCCTATCTTCCAGCAGCAGTGGAAGGAGAAAACCGGGCAGACGGTGGAGTTCGAAGAGTCGTATCTGGGCTCTGGCGCGCAGTCGCGCGCCATTGTGGAAGGCTTTGAAGCGGATATCGCCGCCCTCTCTCTGGAAGCGGATATTGTCCGCATCGAGGAAGCTGGCCTGATCACGAATGATTGGCGCAGCAAGCCCTATAACGGCATGGTGAGCACTTCGATTGTTGCATTTGCTGTGCGAGAGGGCAACCCGCTGGGGATCAAGGACTGGGCGGACCTGGCGAAGCCGGGCGTTGAAGTTCTGACCCCCAATGCGAAGACCAGCGGTGGAGCGATGTGGAATATCCTGGCGCTGTACGGGGCGGCCCGGCGCGGTTTTGTCGAAGGGGTTCCGGAAGGCGATGAGGCTGCTGCTCAGGAGTTTCTGGTCTCTGTTCTGGAAAATGTAACCGTGATGGACAAGGGCGCACGTGAAAGCATCACGAATTTTGAGAAGGGCGTCGGGGATGTCGCCATCACCTACGAAAACGAAGTTCTGGTAGGGCAGCAGAGTGGTCAGACGTACGAACTGGTGATCCCCCGCTCGACCCTCTTGATCGAAAATCCGATCGCTATCGTCGATGCCTCAGTCGATAAGCACGGAAACCGTGAAGTGGTTGAAGCCTTCGTCGATTTCCTCTTCACCACTGAGGCGCAGGAGATCTTTGCGAAATACGGGCTGCGCTCGCCTGATCCAAAGGTTGCAGCGGCCACGGCCGACCGGTATCCGCCGGTTGAAGACCTCTTCACCATCGAGGAATTTGGTGGTTGGGAAAACGCCACCCCCACTTTCTTCGGTGAGAACGGCATCTACGTGCAGGCTGCTGCAAGAGTTCAGGGATTGGATCAATGACTTCTGCTGTAGTGGATGGAAACCTGGGAGCCCGGCCAGGCCGGGCTCCACTCCCCTGGGGTCGCTGGGGAGTGCGCGCCGTTGCGCTGTCTTACCTGGCGGTCATCCTGATCATTCCGCTGCTGGTCATCTTCCAGGATGGGCTGCGTGAAGGGCTGGGTGAGCTGTGGCGCCAGGTGACGCTTCCTGTCGCCTGGCATGCCCTTAAGCTGACCCTCTGGACAGCGGCATTGATGACAGTGATCAATACGGTCATGGGGCTGGTCACCGCGTATGTGCTGGTCCGCTACGAATTTCCGGGGAAATCCCTGCTTAATTCGCTGATTGACCTGCCGCTGTCAATCCCCACACTGGTCACCGGTGTGATGTTTGTGATCCTTTACGGGCCGCAGCAGGCGCTCGGAGCATGGCTGAAAGACAACCTGGGCTTTCAGGTGATCTTTGCGCCGCCGGGGATTGTGCTTGTACTGTTGTTTATCACTTTTCCCTTTGTGGTGCGCACGGTCCAGCCGGTGCTCCTGGAACTCGACCGGATCCAGGAAGATGCTGCGGCAACGCTGGGGGCAGGGAGCTGGACAATCTTCCGGCGCATTATCCTGCCGCCGCTGCTGCTGCCGGTGCTCAGCGGTGGTCTGTTGAGCTTTGCACGTGCCATCGGAGAATTTGGATCCATTGTGATCGTGGCCGGTAACATCCCTCTGTATTCACAGACGGCGGCGGTGTACGTTCTGGGCGAAGTGGAGTCGGAGAACCGGCTGGGGGCGAGTGCGGTATCGATTGTCATGATCGCCATTGCCCTGAGCCTGGTCCTGCTGGTTGACTTTTTACACCGGCGCTCACAGAGAGGTTGAGATGGAAATTGCAGAAATTCCTGCAGCTGCTGTGCAGACAGCTTCCCGGTCTTTCCAGTCGCGCATGCGAGATCAACGCAGCAACGTCTGGGTGCGCCGCGGCCTGATTGCGCTTGTCCTGCTCTATGTAGGTGGGCTGATCCTGATGCCGCTGATTGCCCTGGTGGCAGGAGTGATAGAGGCTGGTGTGGGTCAGGCACTCCAGGAGCTGAGCAAGCCGGATGTGCTCTCGGCCTTCTGGTTGACGCTGTGGATCTCTGTGCTGGTGGTCTGTGTTCACGCCGTTTTCGGCACACTGGTGGCCTGGGTCCTGGTCAGGCATCGATTTCCCGGGCGTAATCTGCTGAATGCCCTGATCGACATGCCTTTTGCCCTTTCTGCCGTTGTGGTCGGGTATATGCTGCTGCTGTTGTTCGGGCGCAACGGTATGCTGGCGCCCGTCCTCCAGGCGCTGGATATTCAGGTCGCGTTTGCCGTACCCGGAATGGTCCTGGCTACGCTCTTCGTCACGTTTCCGTTTATGGTCCGTGAACTGGTCCCTGTGCTGGAGAACTTCGGTGTGCAGCAGGAAATGGCGGCCGCTACCCTGGGAGCCAACGGCTGGCAAACTTTCTGGCGGGTTACATTTCCTGCTCTGCGCTGGGGTTTTATCTACGGTCTGTCGCTCACCTTTGCACGCGCCCTGGGCGAGTTTGGTGCCGTCCTGGTGATCGGAGGGGGCGTGCAGGGGAAAACCGAAACAGCCACGCTGTACATTTTCCGTGCCCTGGATGACCGCCAGTATGCAGGTGCTTACAGCGCTGCCCTGGTCCTGGGGCTTTTCTCGCTCCTGCTGGTAATGGGCACAGATTTCCTGCGCAGGAAAGAAAAGGTGTAATGAGATGTTAGTGCGGCGGGGGGAGACGCCGGCCTGTGGAGGGACAGGCCGGCTTCATTTTTATGGTTCACGGGCCTTCAGCTTTCCTTTTTTGAGTTACAATAAATAATTATCTAAGGAGGGTCTGTGAACTTTCAATCCACCACGGAAGAGAAGAACACGAAGCCCGGTCGCGACCTCCTGGTCATCGGCGGCCTGTTTGTGCTGGTAATGATCCTGGCGCTGGGGTTTATGCTGGGCGGTGAAGTTGGGCAGTTCATGCTGGCGGGCGCCCAGACTATCCCCTTTGTGATCCTGGCGATGCTCGCCTATCTGGGATCCGAACGCCGCTGGGCGCGCGCAGCCGCCATCCTGTGGCTTTTTATTGTGATCCTGGTCTATGTTCTTTTCAATCTGTCCCTGACCTTAATTGCGGTGGAGGGAAGCGAACGGTCCACACAGACGGTGGTGCTTGTTCTGCTGGGGATTGCGCTCGCCGTGCTGATCAGCCTGTTTGCCTTTATTCCTGCTGTTCGCCGCCTTTTTAGCCGCGTCATTCCCATTCGCAGCGACTCGTTCGTCCACACCATCGCACTGGTCACTGTCCTGGCTTTCACCCTGATCGGGTTTGTGCCCCTGCTGGTGGATGGCGCGCCGCCTCTGCTTTCGCAGAATATTCTGGAAATGCTGGAACTGGATGGGGGCGCAGAAAGCGATGCGAGCATGCGGCGCTTTGAAGCGTATGGCCTGCTGTGGACCACTGCAGGCGCAGTATTTACCGTCGGTTTTGGAATCCGGCGCAGCTTTTCAGAAGCCTGGAAACGTCTGGGAGTGGTGCGGCCAACGCTGAAGCAGGTTATTGGAGGTGTGGTCCTGGCGGCTGCGCTGGTCTTTCTGGTGCAGTACTTTGGCTCCGGCATTCAACGCCTGTGGGAAGTGATGGGCTGGCCGGTCACCGACGAGGAGGCCTTCAGTGAGCTGCTCGGGTTTGCGCTTACACCTGTGGGCGCTGTGCTGACCTCCCTGTCCGCCGGCATCGGCGAGGAACTTGCCATTCGCGGAGCCCTGCAGCCCCGGATGGGAATCCTGCTCCCCACGTTGTTTTTTACCAGCCTGCATGCCATGCAGTACAACTGGGATTCGCTGCTGATTGTTTTCATGCTGGGGCTGGTGATGGCCGTCGTGCGGGCAAGGGCCAACACCACGACAAGCATCATCGTGCACACGCTCTATGACTTTGGCGTGATCCTGCTTGCAATGCTGTTCCCGGACATGTAGCAGCCTGAGCGGGCCTGTTAAGCACGAACACCCGGGTGAGGGGGGCACCCGGGTGTTCGTGACCTTATAATAGTCGATTTTCGCTGAAAAAGCAAGCCTGAGAGGTGATTGTACGATAAAACCGACAGAATTGATGGGTTATCGTCGGTTAACCGTAGCCCAGTCGTCAAGTACGTAATGTACAGTCATGTTAATATGAAGACGTAGGGCGATTCATCTTCTTCTCCTCCTTGTCGAGAGCCGGGGCTGGCGTACCCGGCTCTCTTTGATTCTCTTTGGTGGTAAATCATGCTTGTTCACTGCTGGCCGAATATCAGGGAAGTCAGCGGGCGAGTAGGGAAATCCCTAATGGCGTCTGCTGGCTCCAGCAGATAAAATCCTCTCCAGGGTGGTTATATTCGCTGTTTCGACGGCAATTTGACGGACGGAGCAGGGGGTGTTTCAAGCCGTTCCAGCCTGCTGCGGCAGGCCAGATTCAGAGATAGAAAAGAATGGAGCAAATTACATATGGGTGATCGAGAGATCTGGCCGGGTAAGCCTTACCCACTAGGGGCCACCTGGGATGGGCAGGGTGTTAATTTCGCGATTTTCTCCGAAAATGCGACCGCAGTTGAACTGGTTTTGTTTAATCCGGAAGATGAGACTCGCGAGAGCGATGTTATCCCTCTCAAAGAGTACACCCATCAGATCTGGCATATTTATCTGCCAGGGATTCAGCCCGGCCAGCTCTATGGCTATCGCGTTCACGGGCCTTATGAGCCGCAGAACGGTCACCGCTTTAACCCGGCCAAGCTGTTGATCGACCCGTATGCAAAGGCCATTGCGGGGACGATCAAATGGGACGATGCCATGTTCGGATACGAGGTCAGGAATCCGGACGAGGATCTGTCGAAAGATGAGCGGGACAGCGCTCCTTTTCTACCGAAATGCGTGGTCATCGATCCAGCATTCGATTGGGAAGGGGATACATCCCCTGGAATCCCGATGCACAAAGCGGTGATCTACGAGATGCACGTGAAGGGATTTACGGCGAAGCATCCCGATGTCCCCCCCGAGCTGCGCGGCACCTATGAAGCGCTGACCTGTCCACCCGTTATCGAATACCTGAAATCGCTGGGGGTCACCGCTGTTGAACTGATGCCGGTTCACCAGTTTGTAAACGACCGCAGCCTGGTTGAAAAAGGGTTGAGCAATTACTGGGGATACAACTCGATTGGCTTCTTCGCACCACACGCCCCGTATGCCCATTCTGGAAGCCGCGGTCAGCAGGTAACTGAGTTCAAAAACATGGTCAAGGCTTTACACCGGGAGGGGATCGAGGTGATTCTGGATGTGGTGTACAACCACACCGCTGAAGGGAACCAGCTAGGCCCAACCCTCTCCTTCCGCGGCATTGACAACGCTGCCTATTACCGCCTGGTGGATGAAGACCGTCGTTTCTATAAGGACTACACTGGAACCGGCAATACCCTGAACATGATGCAGCCCAATGTGCTCCAGCTCATCATGGACAGTCTGCGCTACTGGATCCTGGAGATGCATATCGACGGGTTCCGCTTTGATCTGGCTTCGGCGCTGGCGCGCGAGCTCCACGATGTAGACCGGCTGGGCTCCTTTTTTGACATCATCCACCAGGACCCCTTTATTTCCCAGGTCAAGCTCATCGCCGAGCCCTGGGATATCGGGGAAGGGGGCTACCAGGTGGGGCGCTTCCCGCCGGGCTGGGCGGAGTGGAACGGGAAATATCGCGACACCGTGCGAGACTTCTGGCGCGGCGCCGAGCAGCCGCTGGGAGAGTTCGCTTACCGTTTTACCGGCAGCCCGGATTTATACGAAGTGAGCGGCCGCCGTCCATCGGCGAGCATTAATTTCATCACTGCACATGATGGGTTCACACTGCAGGACCTGGTGAGCTACAATGAAAAGCACAACGAGGCTAACCAGGAAGACAACAACGACGGTGAGAGCCACAACCGTTCGTGGAACTGCGGTGTAGAAGGTCCGACCGACGACCCCGAGGTTAACAACCTGCGCAACCGCCAGAAGCGCAACTTCCTCACCACACTGCTGCTTTCTCAGGGAGTGCCCATGGTCCTCTATGGCGATGAGGTGGGCCGCACGCAGGGGGGAAATAATAACGCTTACTGTCAGGACAACGACATCTCTTACTTTCACTGGGATCAGGTGGACTCGTCTCTGCTCGATTTCACGCGCTTTCTGATCCAGTTTCGAAAAGATCACCCTGTTTTTTGCCGGCGGCGCTGGTTTCAGGGCCAGCCAATCCGCGGCTCAGGGGTCAGCGATATTGTCTGGTTCAGTTCCACAGCGGAAGAGATGACAGACGAGCAGTGGGAGGGTGACCAGCTCAAATCGCTGGCCATTTTCCTGAATGGGAAAGGTATTCACAGTCCGGACGAGCAGGGCAGACCGGTGCAGGACGACAGCTTCTATCTGCTGTTCAACGCCTACCATGAGCTGGTAGATTTCACGCTGCCGGCGAAGAAATATGGCCGCTCCTGGTTCGAAGTGCTCAATACCTTCACGGACCAGACCAGTGAGGGGGAGAAAGCATACGCTCCCGGAGATGCGATCCGGGTGGAGAGCCGTTCAGTCGTGGTGTTGAAACATACAGGTTGAAAAAAACAGCCGGCGGGTAACCGCCGGCTCTGTGTTTAATGTCTCTGCCGGGCATCTGGTATAACCCGGTATTGACCTGCTGACCTGCTGACCTGCTCACCCGATTTAACACCACCGGGTGAATTAGACGCTGGGCGATCCTTGATGGCCATGCATTTTTTTAGAACATGGACCAGCCAGGGATGATGGCGCAGCGCTCAGGGCTCCAGATTGACCTCCACGCTCGCCAGGTGGACTTCCCCGCCGAAGGCTGGGCTGGGATCAATTACTGCGATACGGCCCGGGCCGGCCTCACTCAGCGTGTAAGGAACATCGGCGCTGAAAGGACCCGGGATTCCCAGATCGGGCGCCTCGACGATCACCGGCTGGGTACCAATCACGTTCCCATCCATATCCTGAACTTCGATCACCAGAGTCTGTTCAAAACTGGCCAGGGCGAAGCCTTCCACATGCGCCACTCCGCCGTTGATGGTCTGGGTCAGTGTGGGCTGGAAGATCACAATCTGTTCCGGCTGCGGGTCACGCGGGCGGATATCGGCAGGTCCGCTGGGGGTGAAGATCACGCCTGTCGAGGCGAGGTGGGTGATGCCGCCATCACGCGCGCTGGATGCGAGTACTTGAATGAAGATATTCTCTTCCTGGTTGAGTTCCACCGGCAGCTCGACCTCAAAGCTGCCGCGCTGCCCGGCCTCAGCCTGGATGTTGGTGGGAGTCTGGAGGACTTCGACGCCGTCCGCGGTGAGAACGCGCACCACCAGGTTCTGCTCGAATGTGGGGTCAGCTTCACCGGCGACCCGGATGGGGCTGGTGACCCGTGATCCGGGGCCCGGCTCGAGGATGAGAATGGCCTCCTCCGGCAGTTCAGGTGTCGTGGTCGCAGCCGGGCTGGTTGCTGAGGCTTCCGGCGTGTTGGTCGCTGCCTGAATGGTGTCGGAAGGTGCAGTGGTGGGTGTGGCGGCAGGAGCCGTGGTTTCCACAGGCGCCTGGGTTTCTGCAGGTGGAGCAGGCGATTCGGGAGGTGCCTGCGTAGGTGTGACCTGCAGGGTGGGCGGGGTGGTGGGAGCTGCAGGTATGCAGGCCGCTGCCAGGGTCAAAAGCATTAACAGCACGATCAGATTTCGGATACCGCTCATCGATACCTCCGTATGAAAGCTCCCCCTTCAGATGCGCGATTCTAACATAAAGAGTTCAGCGAACAGATGAGGCGTTTCTCTCACTTGAACGGGCGCTGCAGACCGCGAAAAATTTCATCGATCCAACCATCTAACAGGCTGGATAATGACGACCCCACAAGCGAGAGCCATCTCGCCCATTCCAGGCTCAGATGACCCAAACCGATTGGCCTGCTCGCGTACTCCGCAGGGGGGCGCGCGTTTGCACCAGAGCCCGGGATGGCTGCGGATTGTCTGAATATTCAAAAGCGCCATCCCTTGACATTCACCGGAAAGCGCTTATAATTGCCTTCGCAATTTGATCAAGGTTTCGCCCCGCAGGGGCAAATCGCTAATAATCAGATACGCCCGTAAGAAACCCCGGTGGCTGAAAGCAGCGCCCGGGAGCTTTGAGCCGATGTTTCAGGTATGACATCGGCCCGTTCTATCCTCAGGACAGAACGGACGGACCTTGACAAAGCGGCGGCTTGGCTTTACAATGCAGCCCGCTGTGGACCTTAACAACTGAAGAGTGATTAGAAGCAGAACCTGTCGAATTCCAGTGAAGTAGAAACGAACCGTGGCAACACGGACAGTTTTTGCGGAGAGTTTGATCCTGGCTCAGGATGAACGCTG
>Ga0134095_1000173_pt1 | contig 74100 bp, 68 predicted proteins | sample 6_2taG_FD_94449 | JGI IMG/M metagenome (GOLD analysis project Ga0134095, IMG submission 94449) | Switchgrass degrading microbial communities from high solid loading bioreactors in New Hampshire, USA - 6_20_20_110_A2 metaG | ecosystem: Engineered > Bioreactor > Semi-continuous > Anaerobic >... | reverse complement strand
GTTGAAGAATGAAAGGGAAGTTATCCAACTTCCCTTTCACCATGAAGTATTTTATACTGGCTCATAAATAACCGGTAATAATCTCCCTTCAGTTTCATCAGTTCGTCATGGGTGCCTGCTTCGATAATCCGCCCGTGGGATATGTGGAAAATCCGGTCGGCGTTCTTAATGGTTGATAACCTGTGTGCTATTATGAATGACGTGCGTCCCATAAGAAGCCTGTCAAGGGCAACCTGCAGTGCTCTTTCTGTTTTTGTGTCTATTGATGAAGTTGCTTCGTCAAGTATAAGAACCTTGGGATCTGAAAGCAAGGTCCTAGCAAAAGAGATTAACTGGCGCTGTCCAACAGAAAGCCTTGAGCCTCTCTCATTAACCTCGGTATTATACCCGTTTTCCATTTCCATAATGAAGTCATGGGCCATAACTTCTTTTGCGGCCTGGATGACTTCTTCGTCCGTAGCATCGGGCCTTCCGTAGCGTATATTATCCATTACCGTTCCCGAGAAGATAAATGTGTCCTGAAGCATTACACCTATCTGGTTTCTAAGAGATTCAAGGGTTACCTTCTTAATATCGTGCCCGTCAATCAGTATCTGCCCGTCCTGGATATCATAAAAGCGGCTGAGCAGGTTGATAATGGTGGTTTTGCCGGAACCCGTGGCGCCTACCAGCGCAATTGTTTCACCGGGATTAACCTTGAAACTTATATTCTTTAATATTGGAATATCTTTTTCGTAGCAGAACACAACATTTTTGAACTCCACTTCGCCCTTAATTGAAGGAAGCGGGTAACTGTCCACGGCGTTTTTAATAATCACAGGCTCGTCAAGGGTTTCAAAAATGCGTTCCAGGTATGCTGCGGCTACAATAATCTGGTTGTAGAAGTTTCCGAGATTCGTTATAGGAGCCCAGAAATTGCTTATATATGCCGAGAAGGCGACAAAATCTCCTACTTCAATTCCGGCGTTTGAGATCCACATGACTCCGGCAATATACATCAGCGAAATTGTAAGAATGGATATGTTTTCGGTAATGGGCCAGAGCAATGAATTTGCCTTGATTGCCGCAATCCATGCTGTACGGCACTCATTGCTGGTCCTTTCATATATTTTCTCATTTTCTTCTTCCCTGACAAAGGACTGGGTTACCTTCATACCGCTGAGTGTTTCATGCAGATATGCATTCATGTTGGACTGCTTGCGGCTGACCTTCTGCCAGCGTTCCCTCTGCAATTTCTTCAGGATGAACAAAACAACCACAAGGAACGGAACACCGACAAGGCTTACAAGAGTCAGACGCACGTTGATTGACAGCATGAACCCGATTATCAGCAGCAGACTGAACAGATCGGTCATCATATTGATGATACCGTTTTGCAGCAAGTCGTTAAGTGAATTGACGTAATTCACCACGCGTATGATTATTTTGCCATGAGGCCTGCTGTCATAATAATTGAACGAAAGTTTCTGCAGATGAATAAACAAATCACGCCTCAGGTTAAGAATAACGCTCTGGGCAATCCGGGACATCATCCGGATCCTGTATTTCATGCAGGTCATACTGACAAAAATGGATGACAGGAACAACAGTGACACCGAAAGAAGCCTTATAGTATCCCCTGACGGAATGACATTGTTGATTGCATGCCTTAAAAGATACGGGCCAAGCAGTACTGCAAGGTTTGAAAGAATCATCATCAGCAGGGTTTTGAAAATATCTTTTTTATATGGCCGTATGTATTTCCAGAGTCTTTTTATATGCTCTATATTAAACTCGGATTCAAGGGTTTCGTCCACATCAAATTTATTGCGTGCCACTTAAACAACCTCCTTGTTTTCCAGGTTCTGATTGAAATCTCCCATTTGATTCATATATACATCGTAGTACAGGCCTTTTTTGCTTAACAGTTCGCTGTGGGTACCTCTTTCAACTATTCTTCCCTTGTCCATGACAAAAATCTGGTCGGCATGCATTATGGAAGAAATCCTGTGCGTAATCATTAACGTGGTTCTTTTTCTGTTCAGTTTTTCCAGCGCCTGTTGTATTTTGAACTCGGTTTCAAGGTCAAGGCTGGAGGTTGTATCATCGAGTATAAGAATATCGGGATCCTTTAACAATGTCCTGGCAAGAGCAATCCTCTGCTTCTGTCCACCCGAAAGGCCTACTCCTCTTTCTCCGATAATCGTGTCATAACCTTCAGGAAACTCCCTGATAAACTCATCAGCTTCAGCAATCTCAGCCACTCTTTTTACGTCTTCAAAGCTCGCATTAGGCACCCCGTATGAAATGTTGCCTTCAATCGTATCGGTAAAAAGGAAAACATCCTGCATTGCGATTGATACTTTGTCCCTGAGAGTTTTAAGATCTATATTTTTAACATTCACGCCATCAATAAGTATAAGACCCTCATCGGTTTCATAAAACCTCAGGATAAGATTCATAATGGTGCTTTTGCCCGAACCTGTGGCTCCGATAAAAGCTGCTGTCTGGCCGGGTTCGATTACAAAGTTTATATCATGAAGAACAGGGCTTTTCCTGTAACCGAAATTCACATCCCTGAATTCAATCCTGCCTTTGATATCTATATTGTTAAGCCTGATTCCGACATTTTTAATTTTCGGCTCCTGGTACATCATCTCGCGGATTTTGCCGCTGCTTGCGTTGAAACGCTGAAAGTCGCTGGTAAGCCATCCTATCATACGCATCGGGATATTGAATCTTTGCGCAAGGCCCTGGAAAATTACCAGCTCTCCGACGGTAATTGCTCCGTTCGACACGAAAAAGCCGCCTGCAAGCAATATGACAAACAGTACCATGTTGCACATGAAATCCAATGTAGGGAGGTATTTTTCCCACATTTTCGCCGTGTTGATGTTCGCTTCCCTGTATTTTTCATTTTCCACGTCAAACTTGTTAATCTCAAAGTCTTCCCGGGCAAAAGCCTTCACCACCCGGTGACCGCTGACGTTTTCCTGGACTGCTGTGTTAAGCCTTGAAAACTGCTGTCTCACCGCCTGTAATGTCGGCAGGATTTCCTTGCCGAACCTGACGGTTATTAAACAGGTGACAGGCATGATTGCCAGAATGCACAGGGCAAACGGAATGTTTATACGAAACATCATCCAAATTGCAAATGACAATGTTACAATGCCTTTTACCAGCTGAGGGATTACATGGGCCATAAAATGCCTTACTGCATCCATATCCCCGGTCATTCTTGCCATAATGTCGCCGGTCCTGTTTTTATCAAAGAAGGTAAAGTCCTGGTTGTTTAATCTTTCATATGCCTCGGTCCTGATATCGTGAATCACGTTTTGTGAAGTCTTTTCCTGCAGAATGGTATGGAAATATGAAAGAGTGGTCCTGAAAAGTGTAGCTCCTATGAGTGAAAGCAAAAGCGGTTTCAATAGTTCTTTTTTTCCTCCCACTATTACATCATCAACCAGTCTTCCCGTTATCTGCGGCACATACAGGCTTAAAATCGAAAAAAAAGTCAATAATAAAAGGCCGGTTCCATACATCCAGCCATACTTTTTTAAATAGCCCCAAAGCCATTTAATATTCGGCATAAAAAAATACCTCCGGAAACAGTCGTGGTTTTGCTTGGAGGAACCACAACATGAGTATCGTAAAATATTGCTGCTGAAAAAGATTATAATAACCTGATGAATAAAATAAAATGTAGGATTTTAACAAAGTGATGTATTATATTAATTAATGATGTGACGGAGCAAAATCACAGCAAGCCAAGTCTTTTTCAGCTTTTTGCCGTATCGCCCGGATATTGATAAAAAGGAAAACCTAAGCGTGGCAAGTATTCATTCATATGATTTCCTTTCAGACCGGTAAATTGGTAGCTGTTCGGAGGTACCGGTCTGCAATCCATCCGGGGGCAGTAACGGAAAATTTGCCTCTACAGCGCTAGCCGTAGTACTTGAGCTAAATTGCAGGATATGATAAGATCAATTTCTGGTATAAATTAATCATGTGGAATGCATTTGGGTGATAGGATGAAATTCAACATTATAAATCCCCATCATTTTAATCCGAGAGTTCTGTTTGTAATGCGCAGGTTTTTTGACGCAACAAATGAGGCTAAAAGCCACTACCATGATTTTCTGTCCCTTATATATATTCTTGGCGGGGAAGGGAAATATGAAATCGGGGGCAAAATATATGACGTCAGTGCCGGAACATTTTTTATCTGCAATCCCAATGTAACGCACCACAGGATACTGGCAGAAAAACAGCGTATTGAGGAGTTCCATGTCGGCATTTCTGATTTGCATCTTAAGGGGCTTCCTGAAAACTACCTGATACCGGAAGGCGATGAGCCGCTGTTTGCTTTCAAGTACTATCGCCAGGCATTTATCAACAGCATAGGCGAGGTTATGATTGAGCAGCAGAAAAATGATGAAACCAGTGTTTTAATGCTTAAATGCATTATTATGAAACTGCTGGTATATATTATAAAAGAACGTTATACTTCCCTCTGCAAGCCTGACAAAAACGTGATATCCATTGAGCGTTATGAAAAAACCGCAATGGTGGATAACATTATATCTTATATTAATGAAAACTACATGAAACCAATTTCACTGGCACAGATTTCTCAAAATGCATACTTAAGTCCAATTTACGTTTCAAAGGTTTTTAAGGATGCAACGGGCGAGTCGCCAATAAACTACTTAATCAAGCTGAGGCTTTCAAAGGCTTGTGAGCTGCTGGAAGACAGCAATGGTTCAATCAAGGAGATTGCAAGACAGGTGGGATACGCAGATGCATATTATTTCAGCAAACTGTTCAAGAAATATTATGGCATCTCACCGGTGCATTACCGCAGAAAAAAGGAAAAAACCTGATTTTCAGGCTTGCATAAGACATTGTTGTCAATATAATTATTAAAGATTATAATTTATTAAAAAGGAGAGTTCGCGTATGGCAAAACGAGGAGGCTTCCCCATGGGCGGCATGGGAGGCGGTATGAATAATATTATGAAGCAGGCTATGAAGCTTCAGAAAGACATGGAAAAGGCCAAGGAAGAGCTTGCTGAAAAAACCGTTGAAGCCACAAGCGGCGGCGGAGCTGTCAAGGTTGTGGCTACCTGCAACAAGGAAATCAAACAGATTGAAATATCGCAGGATGTTGTTGATCCGGATGATGTGGAAATGCTGCAGGATCTTATTCTGGCAGCGGTGAATGAGGTGCTGAGAAAAGCAGATGAAGAAACCGAAGCCACAATGAGCAAATTTACAGGTGGATTAGGAAATATACCCGGATTATTTTAATGGAGTGAAATATGAGTATGTATGCAGCACCGGTTGCCAGGCTTATAGATGAATTTGAAAAGCTTCCGGGTATCGGACATAAAACGGCACAGCGGTTGGCCTTCCATATATTGAATATGCCTGCCGATAAGGCATTTGCTTTTGCAAATGCAATACTGGACGCAAAGAAAACAATACATTATTGCTCGGTATGCGGCGACCTGACCGATATTGACCCATGCAGGGTTTGCGGCAGTCAGAACAGGGACCGCTCGGTAATTTGTGTTGTCGAAAGTCCGAGAGACGTTGTTGCGATGGAACGGATACGTGAGTTTAAAGGCCTCTACCACGTGCTTCATGGTGTTATCTCTCCCCTTGAGGGCATAGGTCCTGATGATATAAATATGAAGTCATTGATAAAACGCATTGGGGAGGGTGAAACCAGGGAGGTTATCCTGGCTACGAATCCTGATGTAGAGGGAGAGGCAACAGCAATGTATATTGCTAAACTCATAAAGCCGATGGGAATAAAAACCACCCGCATCGCTCACGGCCTGCCCGTGGGCGGTGACCTGGAGTATGCCGACGAAGTGACACTGGCAAAATCTCTGGAAGGAAGAAGGGAAATATAACTTCTTTGATTTTCAAATGCTTGAAACAGAGTAAATAAAGTTGTTGTGGAAAACATGGTCAGGGCATGGTTACAACAGAGATGCAATAGCGGTATTTAATTAAAAAAGTAGTAGATGCCTGAAGGAGTAGATTACTTAAAGAACCAGAATGTAATAAGCCTGCCAGTCAGGCATATTTGAGGCAGAGGTTGATAAATTCTTGCAGAAAACATGGCTTATCAGGGAATAAAAACCTGCAGGCCATGTTTTTAATATAATGGGGGATATATAAAGGTTATTTCGGGATTAACCCGGGGAAGTTGTGATATATGATATAAATTCTGATGTTTTTATAGGCACAGGACCTCCGGGTAAAGAACATAAAATCAGGTTAAAAGCATTTTGCCTTAACAATTGTCATGAATATTCAGATTATTCTTCAGTTGCAGGAAAGGTTAGTGTAAAATGTATTATAGGAAAAAAACAGGTCAGGTGGAAAACTGTAATAACTGATTTTTCTTTTTAATTGTTGTTTTATTTAAACTGATTTATTGAAGGAGTTGTTTTTATGCCCAAAAGAGTAGTAAGAGTTAAACCGGGAAAGTCGGTATCGCTGTTTGGAATGATAGTGGGTATTATTTTTGTATTCATCGGATTATTTGTGGCAATCCCCGGGTTCGGTGCTTTCGGCGTATTCTGGACCCTGATTGCTGCAGGTATTACAGCATACCAGGCATATAACTTTTTTGGAGATAAAGGTGTTGCGTCATGGGAGATAGACATGGACAACGGTTACAATGAAGAGAAGAATGTTCAGTCAACACCTGTAAGTGGTGATTTTGAGACAAGGCTTAGAAAACTGAACAGGTTAAAGGAAGATGGCCTGATTACCGAAGAAGAATTCCTGAAAAAGCGTGAAGAAATTATGCATGAAAAATGGTAGAAAGAGAATGAAATTTAAAGGATGGTGGAGAAAATGAAATTTGTTTTTCCGGATAAAGATTATGAACAGAAAGCAATTGAGTTTATACAGGAATTTCGTGAGCACAATTCTTCCATAAACGGAACAGGCGGCCTTGATCGTTTCCTGGAGAATGCCACATACAGCGATTGGTTGTTGAAGTTAGAGGAAGACAGGGATTTTGCCAAAATACATGAAAACAGGGTTCCGTCTTATACATATTTTTATGTCCGGGAGGATGACGACAAAATTATCGGAATGATTAACATCCGGTTGGAGCTGAATGATTTTTTGCGAAAAGAAGGCGGCCATATTGGATACTGCATCAGGCCCACCGAGCGAAAAAAAGGATATGCTACAAGAATGCTCGGTGAGGCATTGGAATTTTTGAAATTAATGGGTCTGACAGATGTAATTATAACATGCGGTAAGGAAAATCCGGCGTCGGCAGGTGTTATTAAAAACTGTGGGGGTGTTTTGGAAGAAGAGTTTTACAGTGATTTTTTCAAAGAAGTTATCCAAAGGTACAGAATACGCCTGGAATAGAAAATTGGCAATGCTTTATTGCTGGTGATGTGAATAACCGGGGGTATGATATGGATAATGGATTGAAAATATATTCCGAAAATAATAAAAAACCCTGGGTGGAACTGTTTTATAAAATAGTTTGGAAACAACTGTGTTTTATAGCCGGTTCCAGGGTCCTGGATTTTGGAAGCGGTTTTGGCATTGGCAAATCATTTGGCAAGGAAAAACGAAGTGGTGGCAATAGAGCCAAATGCCGACATGGTTATGATGCGGATAAAGGAAAACAATTAGTAAAATGGCACGTCGGTAAAAATTTCAGTATTGATACTGTTTTTGCACAGTTCGCCCATATTGATGCCATATTAAGCACGGGATGCAATGTTATTGAAATGGAAACCGCTGCGGCTTTTCGTGCGGCAAAAACCGTAAATATACGAACAGCGGCTGTTTTAAGTGTATCGGATAATACAATTATAAACAAGTCCCTGATTAGCGGCAGAACCGATGAAGAAATGAACTATCGAAGGTTTGTCAGGAAAAAACTGTTTCCTCAAATTATTTTAAGAGCTTTCCGGGACTAAACATGTTTTGCAGACTTCTGACTTATTGTGTTCCAATGGTTTCTTTTTATCCGGCCAAAAGAACGCAGACAAGATTATTCCAGCCGATTTTCCATATTGTGATATGAACCGATAAACGTTATAATATTTTGTAAATAACCCGTATTGCAATTAAAATTCAGTCGTATTATTCGTAGCATGGTTTTGTTTTATACGGGATCTTTTTGTGTTTACATGGTTTGAAGAAAGCCGTGTATATTTAAAATTTTGTAAGGAGTTGGCAGTATGGAAAAAAGGGAGACATTTGCTTCACGTCTGGGTTTTATTCTTATTTCTGCAGGCTGTGCAATCGGATTGGGTGATGTTTGGCGTTTTCCGTTTATTACCGGAAGGTATGGCGGAGGATTGTTCGTTCTGATCTACCTGGTATTCATAATCGCGCTTGGATTGCCCATCATGGCAATGGAACTTGCAGTGGGACGTGCCAGCAGGAAAAGCATTGCAACATCGTTCAACGTCCTGGAGAAAAAAGGCCAGAAATGGCATTGGATGGGCTATGCAGGCATTGCAGGCAATTATATACTTATGATGTTTTATACAACTGTTGCCAGCTGGATGCTTGCATATTTCTTCAAGATGCTTACAGGCAGGTTTGCAGGCCTTGGTCCCGAGCAGGTCGGCCAGGTATTCGGAGAACTCCTGGCAAATCCCGGGGAAATGACAATATGGATGATTATAACCACAGTATTTTGTTTTGGTGTTTGTTCCTTTGGGCTTCAGGAAGGTGTTGAAAAAGTTACCAAGGTGTTTATGGTACTTCTGTTGGCAATAATAGTGGTACTTGCAGTTAGATCAATGACACTTCCGAATGCAGGCGAAGGTCTGAAATTCTATCTTTTGCCCGATTTTGAACGAGTAAAGGAATCGGGATTATGGGAAGTAATTTATGCAGCGATGAGCCAGGCATTTTTCACCCTTAGTATTGGCATTGGTTCACTGGCCATATTTGGAAGTTACATCGAAAAGGAACGCGCGCTTCTTGGTGAATCCATAAATATTGCTGCGTTGGATACAGCCATTTCGATTATTGCAGGGCTTATAATTTTCCCGGCATGTTTTTCTTTTGGCCTTGATCCAGGCAGCGGACCGGGTCTTGTATTCGTCACTTTGCCAAATATCTTTAACTCAATGGCCGGAGGCAGAATCTGGGGTTCGCTGTTCTTCATCTTCATGACATTTGCTGCATATTCTACGGTTATTGCGGTTTTTGAAAACATTATATCCTTTGCAATGGACTTGTGGGGTTGGAGCCGTAAGAAGGCATCATGGGTTAATACCATATTGCTTATTGTGCTTTCCATGCCATGTATCCTGGGCTTCAATATCTGGAGCGGATTCCAGCCTTTGGGCCAGGGAACGGCAATTCTTGATCTCGAAGACTTCATAATAAGCAACAATCTTCTTCCCCTGGGTTCGCTGATATATGTTCTGTTCTGTGTCAGCCGCTACGGATGGGGATTTGATAATTTCATGGAGGAAGTTAATACGGGAGAAGGTGTAAAAATGCCCCGTGCACTCAGGTGGTACCTGACCTGGGTATTGCCTGCAATTATTGTGATAGTGCTGATCCAGGGATATATTGATTTCTTCGGATGATAAACAATATTGATATACTTTTGTTTATAAGAGGAAAAGAGCTGTACCCAAAGCTGTCGGGGCTTTGGGCAGCTCTTTTTTTATAAACGTTTTTATATTCCATACAGGTGAACAAGGTACTTAGTAAATATGTTTAAACCAGTTACCTGCTTTACATGGATTATAATTACCTGTATCATCTTGCTAGTAAGTAAACCTGATGTCATGCAGGGCCTTGTCGAGTTTATCCAGGTCCTCTTCAGTGTACTTCCTGAATTCCATGTTTCCTATAAGATCCCTGAAAAGCCCGGGCCTGAAACGATCCATCTTTCTTTCATTCATAAGCTCGGTAACCCCGGGAAGAATCCCCTCAACAATACCGGCTGTTTCAGGATTGCCCAGTAGTTCCTCTATCGTGCTGTTATAAGTGGAATAATGGAATTTGAAATTTCTGTTTGGCATATATTCAAAAGTGTAGGTACCCCGGGTCAGAGTTTTCGGCTTTTCATTACTGTCAGGCAGAATCAGCTCGGCCGTCCCGCCAAAAGGCACGGTAACGGTGACTTTCAGGCTGCCATCATCCCTGATTTCCCAACCCGATTCATAGAACCCAATAGGAGAGAGGAACCTTGCACTTGCGCTGCGAAGCCGTGCATCGGGCATCGGTACTATTCTGACTCTGCGGAATCCGGGACAGTCTTCAACAGGATTTATACCGCACATATTGCGGTACATCCATTCAACAATTGAGCCGTATGCATAATGGTTCAGCGAATTCATGCCCTCATCGCCCATCTTGCCGTTCGGGAGCACGGAATTCCATCTTTCCCATATCGTGGTGGCTCCCATATTGACACAATACAGCCAGCTTGGGATATTCTCGTTCATAAGGAGCCTGTAAGCTACGTCATTATACCCGTTCTCCGAAAGAACCCTGCATATGTATGGCGTTCCGACAAAACCGGTCTTGAGATAGAAGTTATTGCTCTTAAGCAGCTCATAAAGACGGTTAATCAGCCTTTTACGATGCTGTTCTGGAGCAAGATCCATAAACAGGGTTACAATTATGGCTGTCTGAGTATCAACAGCCATACGGCCGGTTTCGGTGATAAACTCCTTCTGATATGCGGTACGTATATCTTCTGCAAGTTTCCCGTATTCCCGGGCATCTTCATCATACCCGAGGACTTTTGCCGCTTTTTCGGTAATTCGGGTGGAGTAGTAATAATATGCCGAAGATATTAAATCAATGGGTGTGCCGCCGAAATAAGAGTATGGATCCGGGCCATCCAGTGCCAGCCAGTCGCCATAGCTGAATTTGGGCGTCCACAGGTTCCTTTTCTCGGTGTCTTCCGCCCGGATACTCTCGATATAGGCTTTCATTGAAGGATAATGTTCTTTCAGGATTGAGGGATCTCCGCTGAACACATAGCATGTCCAGGGTATAATTGTTGTAGCGTCAGCCCAGGCCGATGACTGTTCCTTGCTGTCCAGAATACACGGAACGGTCACGGGAACCTTTCCTCCGTTAATGGCCTGCTCTTTTGACATATCGTAAAGATATTTGCGGAAAAATGCATAAGTATCCATGTTAAAAGAAGCGGTACCGCAAAATACCTGGGCATCGCCCGTCCAGCCCATGCGCTCATCCCGCTGCGGGCAGTCGGTGGGTACATCAAGGAAATTGCCCTTCTGGCCCCACAATGCATTACTGATCAACCGGTTGATTTTTTGGTTCGATGTTTCGATATAACCCGTTCTGTCCAAATCGGAATATATTACGGTACCGGTATATTTATCAGGCAAAGATTCCTTACTGCCCGGCCAGCCGGATACCTTCACATAACGGTAGCCGAAATAGGTGAAATACGGCCGGATCGTACGGGCTATCCCGTCGGAAATATATGTGAAGGTTTGTTTTGCAGTTCGCAGGTTTCCCTGGTAGAAACTGCCATCCTGGAGAATTTCACCGAATTTCAGTTCCAGGCGTGTTCCGGCGGGAAGATCAACATCCAGCAGGAAGCCACCGACCATGTTCTGACCCATATCAAGAACCGTCTCACCTGCAGGAGTTATTATTACTTCTTTTGGCTTAACCGTCTCTTTGATAATTACAGGGAGACTCAACCGGGCAGTAAGAAGTGACATGTCCATATCAAGCAGGGCAGCCTGTTTCCATTCCACCGTATCCCCATTATGGTCTCTTTGACCCGATTCGGCGCAGGACCAGCCATCGATCATAAGCCTCATATCCTGCGTTTCGCCGTCGTAGATTGAGGATTCGGTAATGAAACACCTTGCGGTTTCCCATGATGTGTCGGTTGCAATAATTTGCGATGTTCCATCTTCATAATCAATAATTATTTCACACAAAAATCCGGGTTTGTCCCCGTAAATGTTGTTTTTTCCACCATCAAAACCAAATCTGCCCCGGTACCATCCTTCGCCAACAAGGGCTCCTGCTGCGTTTTCCCCGGGAACGAGATATTCGGTAATGTCATATGCCTGGTACTGAATCCATTGTGTATATTGATTGCAGAAAGGAGCCAAAAACTCGTTTCCCGCCTTCCTGCCGTTTATCTCCAGCTCGTAAACCCCTGCAGCTGTTGCATATGCCCGTGCTCTTGCAATTTTCTTTCTTAATGGAACAAAAAATGTTTTCCTGAAAAGCGGGTTCGAACAATTGACATCTGCAGGAGTTATCCATTTCGCACGCCACGGTTCATCCATTTTGGCTGTCTCAAACCAGCTGATGTCCGAAGTTGCCGATTCGCCGCCGGCCCATACGGTAACACGCCAGTAATACCGGGTACGCGGCCGGAGTTCTACAGGAACGGCAAAGCAAATGCTGTCCGCGTTTTCATCCTTTCCACTGTCGTAGACTATTGTGCCGAAGTTTTTATCGGTGGAAATTTCAACCCTTGCTGCAGTCTGAAAATCAGCAGTATCGCATTCGGTTATCCAGCTGAGCACAATGCTGTCCATTTTAAATCCCAGCGGATTGGTTATGTGATTGCATTTCATGTTTGTAATTTTTATCATGAAAACCACCATCCTGTTATATCTAGTGTTTCATATAGGCTAAAACATTGTAGGTTATCCCTTGATTGCGCCTGCAACCATACCGGCCACAATCTTTTTATTGAAGAAAATAAAAAGGATAAGCGGGGGTATTGATATCAGGACCACGTCGGCAAAGAGCAGATGCCACTGGCTGAAATACATGCCTGTGAACTGGTACAGCGTGGTCTGCACGGTAATATTCTGCTTACCGGGCAGAAAATAGAGCGGATGTACGAAATCATTGAAAATTCCTATTGCCGAAATAACTATGATGGTAGAAGTTACCGGTTTCAGGAGCGGAAAAATAATGCTGAAGAACAGTCTTAAACCGCCGCAGCCGTCAATCAATGCGGCATCATCCAGTTCACGCGGTATACTGGCCATGTATCCGCGGTAAAGGATGCAGCCAAAGGAAAGCTGAAGGGCAATCTCCACAAGAATCATTCCACGAAGCGTTTTATATACGCCCAGGCTTTGCATGACCCAGATGGTTGGTACGATTGCCGGTGGTATCATAAGACCGGTCAGGATGAAAAAGTTCAGTACTTCAACCAGTTTCGTGCCTGCCCTTCTCTGCATGAAAAATCCCAGCATGCTGCAGACAATAACAAGGCCTGCGAGAGAAAAGGCGGTTATGACAATGCTGTTGTAAAATGCCCGTATTACTGCATAATTTTCGGCTTTCAAAACTTCAATATAATTTGAAAAATGAAGGGTATCCGGAAACTTCATGTTCATCAGCCCGGCTTCTGTTCTGTCCTTCAATGAATTCAAAATGACAAAATAGTACGGAACACCATAAAGGAGAATGGACAGCACAACGGCAATAATGTCGATGATTATATATATTGATCTGCGCTTTTTCTTCACAGTTCCACCTCCGTCCTGGTAATAAATTTGTAGAGAGGAAATGCCAGAACTGCTATAAAAATAAACATGATGACATTGCCTGCAGTTGACAGCCCGTAAAGTGAATTGGTATACAGCTTGTATATTACATAGGACATCGTATGGGTGGAAAACCCGGGTCCTCCTTTTGTCATGACCATGATCAAATCAAAAGTGCGCAGTCCTCCGATAAATGAAAGAATAATGACCGAATTCCTGGCAGGACGGATTAGCGGAAGGGTGATATATCTGAATTTATCAAATGTATTTCCTCCGTCAACAATTGCTGCCTCATAATACTGGGCAGGAATGGAAGCAAGTCCCGATATATATATTACGGTTGCCATGCCTACACCTTTCCAGATATCAACAAGTGCAACCGAATAAAGTGCCAGCCTGGTATTGCCAAGCCAGTCCGGACCTTTAATTCCAAGATAACCTAAAGCGGTATTTATAACACCGCGGGTAGGATGCATAAGTGACTGAAATGCGATTCCCACGGCCAGTGTACTGAGCAGGTTGGGGAAAAACAAAACTGAACGCAGGTAATTCCTTGCTTTTATTGCCGGTGATGACAGGAAGACTCCAAGAAGCAGCCCGAAGATAACTTTCATTCCTGAGGTCAAAACTGCATAAATCAATGTATTTTTTATACTGATGTTCAAGCTGGCTTCAGAAAAGAAGTCGGTAAAGTTTTCAAATCCTATGAATTCCCATTTGTCCAGCGTCCACCATGTCATCGAGAAAAACAGGGATGACAATGTCGGAAGCAGGAAAAAAATGAAATATATCAAACCTCCGGGAAGTATAAACCAGGGCGAATAAATCTTTTTGTGCTTTTCGGATAACAAATGGATCACTCCAATTAACATTATGTTTGGTTTTCGAAACCGGCCCGGGTCTTTTGCTTTCCCGGGATACCTTTACAGAAACTGAACAGGCATCAGCAGTGCTCGAACCTGTTCAGTTTCTGATATGCCGGTTACCTTCAGCAAGCCGTTATATAGCCATAATCATGCAACACAATATTACCAGCCCGGAAGTCCGAGTTGCTTTGCCTGTTTTTCCACGTCTTCGTCGTATAATTTTGCGCAATTGAGAGGATCATCCAGCCCGCCGAGTGCCATAATGCAAATCTGAGGTGAATTGGGTCCCTTGACCGAGGTAATAAATTCGAGGGCCGGAGCTGTTTTGCCGTTTTCGAAATAAGAAAGCATTTCTTTAACACCTGCATATGCATCATCAGGCAGTGGTGCACCCTTGATTACATAAGGGCCGGTAGGCTTTTGCACCGATGAGAATACATTAAGTCCTTCATCTGAAACATAGAATTCAAGCCATTTAAGGCAATAGTCAATGTACGGGCTGTCCTTGTATATGTAGAATGAATCAGGCATCCATACTGTTAAACCTACATTGTTCGGATCATCTCCGGGTTGTGCAAATACCCCGATGTTATTGGCTGCTTCATCGCCATAGCTGGATGCTATGTTTGCAAGCGTGCTTGTCAGCATCGGATAATGGACACCCTCGCCGTCAACAAGCATTTGCAGCGCAACTTCCAGAGTGGTTGCGTTATAATCCGGGTTCAGGAAACCTCCGTCGTAAATATCACGCATTTTATAGAATGCGCGAAGCGCATGCTCATTTGTAGCATACTTGTCCTTATTGCTGTTAAACTTTTCTGCAAAACCAGGATCTTTTGCCTGTACATTATAGTAGTCTGCCAGCAGGATCAACTGTGAAGTCCAGTCAGATGCAAATGAGCCTATAACGGCAGTTTTTCCTGCTTCTTTGATAATCCGGCAGTTTTCGAGGAGTTCGTCCCATGTTTTCGGAACGGAAAGCCCAAGCTCGTTATAAACCTTTTTGTTGTACAGCCATGCACCTGCAAAGGAAGAACTGCTCGGAACACCGAAAATCTGTCCGTCGACGGTAACCGTGGCAAGATAAGAGTCGGTAAATTTCTCTATGATAGGCTGGCTGTTAAGCGGATAGAAATTCTTCACGGGATTCAGGCTGGAAAGCAGTGAACCTGAGTTGAAAATATGCATGTCACTGGATTCTCCGGCAGCCAGTCTTGCACGGATTATGTTTTCCCCTTCGGCTCCGCCGGGGCGAATTTCCACTTCTGTAGAGATGTTCAGTTTTTCTTCAATTTTCTTGATTACGGCATCCAGCCCCGAGCGGTCATATGAGTTTGCTACCAGGACTGTAAGGGTTACCTTTTCATCCTTCCCGGCTGTATCCTGCTTGGAAGGTGTATCTGCCGGTTTGGTGCCGGTTGATGAGGATGATGAACATGCGGTGAAAACAGTCATAATTAACAGAAATGCCAAGATAATTGATGTTATTTTGCTCTTTTTTTTCATTCAATTACCTCCTTAATATTAAATTCTGCAAATTACCGGTGGAGCTCCGAGATCGATTTCCAGTATATTTGCAATTATATAATATATTTTTGGAACATAAAGATAAATGAAATATCAAGCACAGATTATATTAATATCCAACACGCTTTTTTTGATATGGATTTTCTCTTTCCGTTAAAACAGCGAAGTCGGGTTGTACAAACAGTAAAGCTTCAGTTACAGGGCTGAGGTCCTGTTTTTTTTGATGCGTATTCAGTGGGGGTTACACCAACCACTTCGCGAAATACCCTGCTGAAATAGGATGGGTTGTCATATCCTACGGCATATGCTACATCATGGACCAATATATTACTGTAAGTATCAATCAGTTTTTTTGCTTCCTCAATCCGGTGCAGTGTAACATACTTGTTAAATGACATATTGGTGTATTTCCTGAAAAGCCTGCTTAAATATGTCTGAGATATACCTATGTGGGAACAGACCGATTCGAGGGAAAGTGGCTGCCTCAGGTTTTGACTGATATATTCTTCTATTGTTTTGAAAAATTCCATTGTATCAACTTTTCCTTTATCTGCGTTATGTGATGTTATATCCCGGATGATTTGCCATATGTTTTCAAGCAGCTCGCCGAATGTAGTGGAAAAGGAAAGCGCTTCATCAAGAAGAATATCAAGTTCTGCATTTACAGTTTTTTTTGATGAAACGACACGGGTTATGATTTCAATTATCTGCCGTATATATTGTTCCACCCTGATTTGGGGGCATTTTTTCAACTCCCATTGATTAAACAGGTTAACCATTTCATTTTTCAGTTCATCGTACAACCCACCTGAAACCAGGTAAACGATCCGGTTTTGAATTATGCTGTCCAGGATTGCAGGACCTTTAGGCATATTCCTGTCTTTTTGCAACAGATCAATTATTTGGCTGCAGCCCAGAACCAGGTTGTTGTCAACCGCACGCCACATCTTTCGGGCAATTCTGCCGCAGTCATCCAGCAGGATGGTTTCGTTGGCTGTTATTACCGTATAAAATGCATTGGACAATGATGAAACAGCCGAAAGTGACAATTCCACGACCGAAGGTGCGTTTGATTCTTCTGACCTGACAACAAAGAATTCGGCATCATCTCTTCCGCCAACCATCCATACTCCATGGCAGCGGACAGGATCGATTATATTTTGCTTATTCTTGGCCGAATCATACCATGCAGGCATTATATTTCTTGCTGAAAACCTGCTGGGAAGTCCGTTTATTCGTGTTAACGAAACGGTGTACCCTGTGAACGGAAAACACCGTTTCAGTTCTTTTTCTTCAAAATAAGCATCATCATCAGTAATAAGCTTGTTCAGAATGTTAACCTGTTTGCTGTAGTAATCCATCAGTTTATCCTTCCGGATTTTCTCCAGCAGGGAGCATAATTGTTCAATATCAATGGGCTTCAGCAGGTAATCCTCAACACCAAGACGCATGGCGCCCTTCGCATATTCAAATTCCTGGTAGCCGCTTACAATCACTGAGCTGGTTGACGGGCAAAACTGGATTACTTTTTCCACCAGCCCGATGCCGTCAAGCAACGGCATTTTAATATCGGTAATCAATATATCGGGCTTAAGCTCAATGGACTTCTCAAGTGCCTCCTGGCCGTTAAATGCGCAATAAACTATATCAAAATCTTTACAATAATTCTCGATGATATACCGCAGAGAACGAAGCGCAGATGGTTCGTCATCCGCCAGCAGAATTGTCAGTCTCATATTTTATTCCTCCTTGTCACCAAGACCTGCGCGGAATGTAACACATGCTCCGCCACCGGGTTTATTGAAAATATCAAGTTTAAAACCTGTTTTATTAAAATAAAGCCAAAGACGGGAATATACGTTTATAATTCCCATACCCCCGATCCGGCCGCTGTATTTTGACACTGTACCCGATCTTCTGATATCCTCCATCTTTCCTTTTAACTCATCAAGTGTGGAAGGATTAAAGCCCTGCCCGTTGTCATGCAATTCAACAACCCATTCGTTTTTGTCAATATAGCCATATATCTCAATACGCATTACTTTATCAACCATTACAAAACCGTGGTTGATTGAATTTTCCACGAGAGGCTGCAGTATGATCTTAGGCACGGGAATCTTATGTAAATTCTCGTCCACTTCTATTTTGTATTCCAAACGTTCCTCAAATCGTGTTTTCATAACATTTAAATAGTTTTTCACATGTTCCAGTTCTTCTGACAAAGTCGCCGTCAGACTGTCGGTTGTTGTAGAATATCTCAGCATGGCGGCAACTCCTCTGCAGATTTCGTATATGACCGTATCGCCCAGCATCATACCACGGTTGGATATCACGTTGAGGACGTTATATATGAAATGCGGATTTACCCGTGACTGAAGAGCTTCAAAATTTGCCTGCAGCTGCAGTTTCTGCGCATCAATCTCCCTGCGTATTGATTCATTCAGGCGTTTACGCAGATTAATGAATGCAGCATTCAAAGCCTCCATCTCATTGTTTGTTTTCGGTAAACTGATTGTATAGGGCAGGTTCTCAAACCGGGTGCGCTCCATTTCTTTCTTAAGACTCATGAGTGGTCTTGTAAGATACCATGAAAACAAAAAGACATACAGGAACGAAATTGCCAGGATAATGAGAGCAACCGTAAGAGTAATTGTCTTGATCCCTTTCAGCGGGTTTAAAAGCACCTGCCTGTCCTGGGCCAGCAAAATACGAACTCCTGTATATTCAGAACCGGCAATTGTTACAATTTCCTCCGAATTTGTTATATGATTGAATAATGTGGTAACTTCAAGGTTTCCCTGTTTTGCCAGATCAACATAGTAGTCAAGGACACCAGGATCATCTGCGCCGCTGCTGTAAAGAACTTTATTTTCCCTTGTTACTGCAACAATGTTTATCCGGGAGTCATTTTCCACCGAAAAAACCGATCCCAGCTCTTCATACCTTCTCTGTACTTCAATAAAACCCATATTATTATGAATATTCTTTACGGTACGTGCTACACCGAAAACTTTAGTGTTTTCCAGCGCCCATGGGTCATTGTAAGGTGGTAATATCATAATTTTGCCGTCCTTGTTTTCAACGTCGTCAAGCCAATCAATGCTGTTGATGATATCCTTGTATTGCGTAGTTTCCAAGGTGTTGGTAACATTGCTTGAAATGAAATCACCCTGCAGATTGAAATAACTGACCCTGTAATAATCACGGCCAATGGTGTAATTCATAAGTTCCTTGTATATTTCAGAGTAAGCTTCCCTGATATAACGGGAATTATCGAGATTACTCCGGTCCAGCAATACAAGAATATTCATTGAAGACATGAAATTACCTTTTGAAATCAGGTTCAATGATATGAAATCCATGGGGCTGATAAGAGAGTCAAGCTGGTTTGACATTTTGTTTACGAGAACGCTTAAATTACTGTAGGCATTATTTTCGAGGGCTTTGGAACTGGTTACATAAAAGCTTGCTCCCAATGCTGAAACAAGAATAACTATAAAAAGCATATAGACCAGCAATAGTTTTGACTGAAAACTCAATGTTTGTCCACCAACCCTTTTCGTTCACCGTCTGTTACATGGCAGAAACCCCGGTGATAATATGCGCCATCTGTAAAAGCATCTTAGGGAATTCTTTAATATGGACTGTTTTCAAACCTGAGCAGAATTTACGCGCAGTTTATCCTGTAGCATTAATTATCTCTTTTCAAACAGTAATGTACCAGTTTATTAACCAGCCTGTCAATATCGACATCTTATCCAGTTGTGAGCAAATTAACTACAGAACCTGCTTTTCCTGGTTAATTCTGATTATTGCCTGGAAAACCAGGAAAAGAGTTTATACAAAAACGGAAAGATTCAATAAAAGTATGAATTTTACATGGACTGTGATATATTTAATCTGAGAGGTACTGAAAAAGAACCTTATAAAGAACCTTATATAGAAACGGAGGAAGCGGAGAATACCATGTTAAATATACGGTTTGCCGGTGTCAATGATGCAGTTGTATTGGCAGAAATACATACCAGGTCATGGAAGGCTGCATACAAGGGGATAATACCCGACGAAACGCTGGATGACATTACCGTTGAAAAAAGGCAAAAGTACTTTGAACGAGCGTTAACCGAAAAACAGGAAGAAGATGCCATCATATTTAAAGATGGTAAGGCTGTCGGATTTATTTGCATAGGAAAATGCAGGGATAAAGACAAGCCGGATACATTCGGTGAAATCTGGGGATTATATCTGCTGCCGGAATACTGGAACATGGGAATAGGCACCGAGTTGACCAATTGGGGAATAAACGAATTACGGAACAGAAAATACAATAAAGTTACCCTTTGGGTCCTGGAGGAAAACATAAATGCAAGAAAGTTCTACGAAAAGTTAGGATTCGGACATGACGGAACAGTAGAAGAAATAGTGATAGGCGGCAAAAGATTAAAGAAATACAGGTATGAAAAAGGTATTGCATAGTTGGGAAAAATGCGTGATGAAACCTGTATCTGCTTAATAGATAATAAAGAAGTTCAACATGGTACAGCAGCAGCTGTATTTTATCATACGGACCAGAAGTATTTGCATATAAGTTCATGCACTGAGGCATATTGTTGGAGCACTGTATAAAAATTATAATTGATCCTGATGACAAATTGATAAAATAATTCAAGCAGATGCACTGGCCAAAATTCGCCCGGATGCTTTGACGCCGGGAACAGGTGCTGGGAGGAAGGAAAATGCAAAGGGATATAAAAAAACTGGTTTCACAGATGACATTGGAAGAAAAGGCCGGTTTATGTTCGGGCCTGGATTTTTGGCATCTGAAAAGTATTGAACGGTTGGGGATCCCGTCCATAATGGTATCTGACGGCCCTCACGGGCTTAGAAAACAGGAACGAAGAGCAGAGCTTGACGGGACCAGCAACAGTGTTCCTGCCATCTGCTTTCCAACTGCAGCAGGATTGGCAAGCTCGTGGAACCGAGGACTGTTGGAGAAAGTTGGCGCCGCATTGGGGGAAGAGTGCCAGGCTGAAGGAATAGCCGTTCTCCTCGGACCGGGAGCCAACATCAAGCGGTCTCCTCTTTGCGGAAGAAATTTCGAATATTTTTCTGAAGATCCTTATCTTTCTTCTGAAATGGCGGCAAGCCATATCAAAGGAATACAAAGCCAGGGAGTTGGTGCTTCGCTTAAGCATTTTGCGGCAAACAACCAGGAACACCGCAGAATGAGCGTTGATGCGAGAATAGACGAACGGACCCTGCGCGAAATATACCTTGCCAGCTTTGAAGGGGCTGTGAAAAACGCGCGGCCGTGGACAGTTATGTGTTCGTACAACAGGATTAACGGCGAATTTTCATCAGAGAATAAATTCTTGTTGACAGACATATTAAGGGACGAATGGGGCTTTGAAGGTTTAGTGATTTCCGACTGGGGTGCTGTCAATGAGCGAGCCAGGGGCCTGGAGGCCGGCCTTGATCTTGAGATGCCTTCCAGTTTCGGAGAAGGCGACAGAAAAATAATTGAGGCTGTAAGGAATGGTGAACTGCCTGAAAAGATCCTGGACAAAGCCGTTGAGAGAATACTGAATCTTATTTTCAGGGCAACAGGTAACAGGAAAGAAAATGCAGCATATGATAAGGAGGCACATCATAAGCTGGCGAGGGAAGTGGCACAGGAGTGCATGGTTCTGCTTAAAAACGAGGATAAAATACTTCCGCTTGAAAGGCAGGGAACCATTGCAGTAATTGGTGAATTTGCGAAACAACCCAGGTACCAGGGAGGAGGAAGTTCCCATGTAAATCCCGCCATGCTGGATGACGTATATGAGGAGGTAAAAAAATCAGCAGGCGGTAATGTTAACGTAATATATGCACAGGGTTACAGGATTGAAAAGGATGAAACCGATGAAAACCTTCTGGCGGAAGCAAAGAAGGCAGCAATACGGGCAGATGTTGCAGTGATATTTGCCGGGCTGCCCGAACACTATGAATCCGAAGGTTATGATCGACGGCATATGAAGATGCCCGAAAGCCATTGTACGCTCATTGAAGAAGTGGCAAAGGTGCAACCCAATGTGGTCGTGGTGCTGAGTAACGGTTCGCCGGTGGAAATGCCATGGATTGATAAAGTGAAAGGCTTGCTTGAAGCATACCTGGGAGGTCAGGCCATGGGAGGAGCTGTTGCAGACCTCCTGTTTGGTGACGTAAATCCCAGCGGCAAGCTGGCCGAGACTTTTCCGAAAGAGTTAAGCCATAACCCGTCGTATTTGAACTTCCCCGGGGAAGGAGACATGGTGGAATACAGGGAAGGCATATTCGTTGGATACAGGTACTATGACAAGAAGAATATAGAACCGCTGTTTCCGTTCGGATATGGATTGAGCTATACCACTTTTGAGTACAGTGACCTTAATATCAGCAAAAATGAAATATTTGATACAGAAACGGTAACTGTGAGCGTAAAAGTCAAAAATACCGGCGAAATGGCAGGTAAAGAAATCGTACAGCTTTATGTCCGGGATGTGGAAAGCCTGGTTGTAAGGCCTGAAAAGGAACTGAAAGGATTTGAAAAGGTGGAGCTTAAACCCGGCGAGGAAAAAACCGTGGTGTTTGAGCTTGACAGGAGGGCATTTGCCTATTATAACACGGATATCAGGGATTGGCATGTTGAGACCGGTGAGTTTGAGATTTTAATAGGCAAATCATCAAGGGACATTGTCCTGAAAGAAAAGATATTTGTCAAAGCGACTGTTGCTGTCAAAAAGATTGTACACAGGAATACGCTTGGCGGGGACTTGCTTTCCGATCCTGATCTGGCACCGGAATTCAAGGAATTTTTGACTGGATTAATACGGGAAAATGCGGATCCTAAACAGGATTTACCTCCCGATCCGGTGTTGATGGACGCATTGAAATATTTACCTCTGCGTGCAATGGTAAACTTTCATAAAATGGGATTTACCGGGGAAAAAATGGATGAACTGATTCAGAAATTAAACCGGAAGTTATATGAGTAATAGTAAAAGAAAATAATGAGGTGGTTGTCTCAATGAAAACTTGAGACAGCTCCTTTTTTTCAAAAAACGAAAGCGGAGCTTGTCAACTTGTTCAGAATTTGAATATAATAGAATAATGCGGGCTTTATCTCAAAATAAGGACCGAAGATACGGGATGGGTTTTTGAAACTGACTCTGAAGAGATTAAGGAGAAGCTGGTTAAAGATATATATGCAGTTTGAAATTTAGGAAAACAAGACTGCATTAAGCAACAAAACATTATTGAGACAGGTTGGTGATTATGAAAGGAAAAACGCTGAAGGTGGTTGTTGCCGTATTCACAGTTATATTTGCCATACTGGCCATAGTCAGTGCATTTTCGGGTTTGCTTCTGAAATTGTATTTGTCCAGAGAATTCAACATGGATATGAAAGATGCCGCCTCAATAGGAATTATAGGCGGTGCGGACGGCCCGACGGTGATATTTCTGTCGGGAAATATTCCTTCCGGTTTGCATACCGCAATCTTTGCACTGCTGGCAGTTTCGGGAATCATATACCTGGTTGTTGAGAGATTTAAGAAAACACCTATTTAGTTTGGTAATAGTACGGTTTGGTAAACCTGTCGGATTTAGTGTACCAGTTAAGGCAATCCCGGTGAAGTATTTTTCTTAGGTGATTTTTAAGTTACATGGCAAACTTTTCATTTTGATTAAGCAGACAACCTTTATTAAAGCGATTGTAAATTTATCTTTGCAATTGCTATTTTTATATCCGGATGCATAGGAAAGCAATACCGGCGGAAAGTGAAATTAATATTGTAGTGATAATTCAAGCTGAATGTTATAATATATAAAGCCAAAAGACCTGGCTGTTTATATGCTCCATATGCCTGATAAACAAACAGCAAAGTAGCTGATATGAAAGGATTGTTCGGTTTCAAAGCTTAAGAAGAAACGCAGCAGCTTGAAAAAAGGCTTAATTTACAATGCAGAGGGTGATATTTTGAGAGCTTACGCAGATTGTGTCCACTGCTATCTGAAACAGGCTGTGTCCTGCATGAACCTGGCGGGAATTGACGAAGATATGCAGCATGAGGTTCTTTACAAGCTTATGGACGAGATAAAAAACTACAACAGGGAAAAAACTCCTGCAGAAAACTCGACCCTGGCTTTGTTGAAAACTTACGAACTTATTGGCAATTATGACCCGTACAAGGCTGTTAAGCGCAAGTCCAATGATTTGGCACTGGAACTGTATCCTCAACTGCGGCAGATGATGGATGCGGCGGAGGACAAGCTGGACTGTGCCCTGAAAATTGCCGTGGCCGGCAACGTCATAGACCTTGGGATCAACAGGGATTTTGACATTTCAGAAGCGCTTCGGCATAGTATGGAAATAGGTTTTTCGATAAATCATTTAGAGAAGTTCAGAGAAAAAATAACTGCCGCAAAAAGAGTCATGATAATAGGGGACAATTCGGGCGAGATCGTTTTTGACAAAATACTCGCCGGGCACCTTAAAGAGCTTGGAAAAGATGTTGTTTACGTGGTAAAGGAAAAACCGATCCTTAATGATGCGACACTGGATGACGCCATATATACGGGTATGGACAAAATAGCCCGGGTGATTGCAAATGGAAGCGGTTATCTTGGAACCTGCCTGCATACGGTATCAAAACAGTTTTTTGATGAATTTTGCAGGAGTGATGTCGTATTGGCCAAGGGGCAGGCTAACTATGAGTCTCTTGAAAAAGAAAAAATATCCGAAGGCAAGGTATTTTTCCTTTTAAGGGCAAAATGCGGCTTAGTGGCCGAGAACATAGGCGTTAAACTCCTGGATATGGTTTTTTTGTCAAGGTAAATCGGGAACTCGTAATTTTTACCGCAAACACAGAAGATTTATTACCTGTATAAATACATTCAAAAGCATACCCGCTTCTTTTCCCGGAAGCGGGTTGATTATAAACCGCCCTTCGACCCTTTCAGCCGTTTGTTTTTCCTGTCCGTAAACAGGATAATCACTGTTGTACATTTTTTCCATTTTGATAAAATAGAATTTAAAAGTCGAACATCCGATGGATGGATGATGACACTTTTTGTGAGTACCGTTTTTTACCGTGATATAATTGGAACCGAAACATATAAATAAATCCGTCCGGCTTCTGACAGGAGGGTGTTGGTGTTTTATGAAGCTTAAAGACAAAATAGCTTTCTGCGAGGGAAAAAATTTCTGGGAAACCAGGGATTTTCCGCAGTATGGCATTCCGTCAATGTTTATGTGCGACGGACCGCACGGGCTGCGCAAGCAGGAGGGAGATCACAAGGATTACATGGGCATGAACGAGTCACGGCCTGCAACCTGTTTCCCTTCCGCGGTATCAACAGCCTGCAGTTGGGATGTTGAATTACTGGGAAAACTCGGTTATGCCATTGCCGAAGAAGCCGCTGACCAGGGAGTAGGTCTTTTTCTCGGACCCGGGGTGAACATCAAACGCAATCCGTTGTGTGGACGGAATTTTGAATATTTTTCCGAGGATCCGTACCTTGCAGGGAAATTGGCTGCAAGTTTCATAAAAAATGCCCAGAAAAACGGTATCGGCGCCTGCCTAAAGCACTTTGCCTGCAATAACCAGGAATATAAGCGTCTCAGCTCTGACTCGGTACTTGATGAAAGAACTTTGAGGGAGATTTATCTTGCACCCTTTGAAATTGCGGTACGCGAAGGTAAACCTAAGAGTGTTATGTGCGCCTATAACAAAATAAACGGTGTTTACTGCAGTGACAGCAAGGAGTTACTCACCGGCATCCTGAGGAATGAATGGGGTTTTGAAGGTATGGTTGTGACAGACTGGGGTGCTATGCATGATCGGGTTGCTGCTTTTAAGGCAGGTTGCGACCTGAATATGCCTGGTGGAAGCAATTACATGGAACAGGAGGTCCTGGATGCTGTTGCCCGGGGAGAACTGGACGAAGCTGATATTGACTGCAGTGTGCGGCGTGTTAACAGCATAGTGCTGGAGGTGCAGCAAGCGCTGAAAAACAAGGGCGGCTGTGATTATGATGCCCACCACGAACTGGCTCGTGTTGCTGCTGAACAAAGTGCAGTGCTCCTGAAAAATGAAGGCAATATACTGCCCCTTAAGGAAGGACAGAAAATTGCAATCGTCGGGGACATGGCAAAATCCATGCGATACCAGGGAGCGGGTTCAAGTCATATTAATCCGGCCAGGCTGGTTCATCCTGCCGATGTGCTGAAAGACAGCGCAGGTGTTGAACAGGCCGATGTGGTTGTTGTATTTGCCGGTCTGCCGTCGGAGTACGAAAGCGAGGGATTTGACCGGGAAAATATGAAAATGCCCGAGGAGCAGGTTCAACTTATAAAGGATACGGTGGCAAAAAATCCAAACACAGTGGTGGTGCTTTTCTGCGGTGCACCGGTGGAAACGCCGTGGGCTGACGACGTTAAAGGGATTTTGTATATGGGTCTTCCTGGCCAGGCAGGAGGGGAAGCGGTGAAAAATTTGCTTTACGGGATAACCAATCCTTCGGGCAAGCTTTCAGAAACCTGGCCGGTACAATATAGTGATTGCCCGTCGTCGGCTTACTACCCCCTGAGGGACGGCCAGTACCGTGAAGGGATCTATGTCGGATACCGCTACTATGACAAGGCAGGCGTTCCTGTGCGGTGGAAATTCGGGTTCGGGCTGAGCTATACCGAATTCCGGTACTCAAATCCTGAACTTGACGGTGAAAATGTGTCTGTTACGGTAACCAATTCGGGCAGCCGCCCGGGAGCTGAAGTGGTACAGCTATATGTTGCTCCTCCGCGGGATGGAATACACCGCCCGGTAAAAGAACTGAAACGGTTCACAAAAATTTTCCTCGAACCGGGGGAGAGCAGAAAAATAACCTTTACCCTTGACAGCCGTTGTTTTGCGGTTTGGGATAATGGATGGAAGGTTCCTGAGGGGAAATATATGATCCTTATAGGAGGCAATCCTGATAAACTGACGGTGGCAGGAACCATGGAAAAAAACGGTGAAACGGTGAAGATTCCTGACTGGCAGCCCCATTCCTGGTATGAAAGGCCGAAGGGTTCTCCAACCCTGGAGCAGTGGGAGGCCATGCTGGGGAGAAAGTATGTGCCATATATTCCGCAAAAAGGCAGCTTCACGATGAACGATACCATAGCGGATATGAAGGATCATTCACTGGTCATGCGGGTTATGCATTGGTATGTGAGAAGAGTTGTGTCAAAAGGTGCGAAACCGGGCACTGCAGAGTACAGGATGCTTATGGAATCCGTTGCCGAAAGCCCGCTTCGCAGTTTACAGATATCCAGCGGCATAAAGGCAAACATGTTCAAAGGTCTTCTGGCCATGGCAAACGGTAAATACATCGATGGATTAAGAACTTTATTAAAAAAAGGATGATTCGGAAATTTTGAAAATTGAAGGCCGGCCGGACTTTTCACCGGCAGCTGTATTTGCTATAATAAGCACAATACTGTATAAAAAAGAACAAGCATCCTTGTTTTTCTGTTTATGATAAGGATTATATTTTATAAAGATATTGATAATGCAAGCATTATTCGCGGGGGATACGGGATAGAAAGAGAGAGGTATTTTATATGCAGCTGCTAATGATTTTTACAAGAGCTTTTTTAATCGGCTTTTCAGGGGCTATGATGCCGGGGCCGATGCTGGGGGTTACAATAGAGGGAAGCCTCAGAAGAAAAAGATGGACGGCAGGTCCTTTAATAGTATTGGGACATGGGATCCTGGAACTTACTTTAGTAATAGTTATGACCTTCGGACTTAAAGATTTCTTTGCCAATCCGACAATCGCAGGGCTTATAGGACTGTTCGGCGGTGCCTTCCTTGCATGGATGGGATATGGAATGATAAGATCGGGGTTTGACAAGTCGGTTTCGTTGCAGAACCAGAATACGGGAAAAAGTTTTCGAATTAATAATCTTGTGCTGGCAGGTATTGTTGTCAGCGCCACCAATCCATATTTTATTATGTGGTGGGCATCAACAGGCATGGAATCGGTACGCGATGCTTATGCTTTTGGTTTGCTTGGGGTCCTGCTCTTTTTCTTTGGCCATATCATGTCCGACTTTGTATGGTATACATCGGTTTCGATAGCCTTTGCAAAAGGCAGAAAACTGGTTAGCGATACTGTTTATTGCCGTATTATTCTTGTCCTGGGCGTATTTATTGCCGCCTTTTCAGTTTATTTTATTGTCAGCGGCTTGAAAATGCTTCAACTGTGGTAAAATATAACAAAGTGCATATGTTATGCCTGGAATATCTATGTGAAAGCATACCTGGCGGATTTATGATTGGCCTGGCCGGGATAAGGCATAATAATGTTAAGGTTCTTTCGTTATGGTGTTTTTACCGGCTGTATTATGTTATAAGGAAGAAGGAATTTCAATGGACTTAAAACAGAATGGTATTACGGGGAAAGTAATATACTATGCCGAAGCTGCAATCGTATGCCTTATTTGCATTCTGATCCTGTGCAATATTTTCTCGGTATTTTCCAAACCCTTTTTTGTAGTTGCTTTTTACTTGTTTTTCTGGATTGCCGGCCTCTCACTGTTTTATTTTTATAAAGACCGCCTTTGCACCGGATCGGTTGTAAAACGGCTTGCCTTTACCATGTCAATTGCATTTATAATTCGGTTCCTGGTTATCTATTTTATTGGCTTGACACAACAGGGGGATTACGCCATATATTTGTCCACGGCACGAAAGATTGCATCAAATACACTCAGTGACAGTAACAGGTTATATTATGGGATTTTTCCCCACGCCCTTAACTATCCAATTTTTATATCTTTTTTCTATAAAATAATAGGGGAAACGACCTGGCTGCCGAGAGTAATCAATTTATTCTTCGGTGTGGCAGAAGTCGGGTTTGGAACATATATCCTGGAAAAATTCACAAATGCCCGGGTTGGAATTTTAGGCGGGCTTGCTGTTGCACTGAACCCGTCAATCATTATATTCACCTTGCTTTCGGGAGGTGAGCCGGTATATTCATCAATAATTCTTTGTGCTGTTTTTCTTTTTGTGTTCGGGATTGACAAGGAAAAGCCGCACCTGTTCCTGGCTGCCTTCGGGGTATTCTGCGCGATGGGAAATTTCTTCAGGCCTACGGCTGTTATCCTGATTATTGCATCTGTACTTGTAATATTGCTATGCTGCGATTATAAAGCGGTGAAAAAGGTTTCGCTGGTTGTTACAATAATTGTGTCATATGCGGTTATTGCATTGCTGTCAGGTTCGGTCACCGCATCGGTAAGCGGTTATAAAAGCCCTTCATACGGCTTTGGCTGGAATTTGTTTGTCGGAGCAAATGAGGCATCACAAGGGAAGTGGAATGAACAAGACGCCGAATTGTTCAATGCTGCAAGGGATGAATACCAGGATCCTTCAAAGGTCCAGGAGTATTTTTTCAAACTTGGGATTGATCGTTATGGGAAAATGGGTATAAAGGTTGTACCACATTTCAAAAGAAAATTAAAGGTATGGTTTGATGAGAATTATGTTTCCTCTGTTGTTACCGAATGGCAGACCGGGTATACAAGATTCAAGTCCTCTGATTTGAAACAAACCTTCTTTCTGATTGCAAATTCATATAACCTGTTTGTAGTTCTTGGCGCCGTATTGGCGATACTTATCCTGTCACTGGAAAAAACCGGGGTTAAGACAATGAAATTACTGTCTTATTACATGGCTGGTTCAATAATGGTTTATATGATCCTGGAAACGGCAACCCGGTATAAGGGGGCATATTATAGTGTGCTGACAGTATTGGCGGTATATGGTTACCGGCGGGCTTATCATTATATAAAACAGGAATGCCTTGGTGTAAAAAAGAAAAAAGCCTGACGGAAAAGGGCATTGCAGGAAATAAAAATATTTACAATAATAAGATAAGAGTCAAGTAATTTTTGTATAATATGGTATACTATTAATACTTATTTATACTGGAGGTCAATGATAATGAAGGTACATAAAGCGATTATTCCTGCCGCAGGATTGGGAACCCGGTTCCTGCCGGCGACAAAAGCACAGCCTAAGGAAATGCTGCCCATAGTGGATAAGCCGACAATACAGTTTATTGTTGAAGAGGCGGTTGCTTCAGGAATAGAAGATATTATTATTGTTACAGGAAGAGGGAAAAGGGCAATCGAGGACCATTTCGATAAATCGTATGAACTTGAGGAAGTACTTAAAAAGAGCAATAAAGAGGATTTGCTTGCCATGGTCAGGGATATTTCAAACCTGGTTAATATCCACTATATCAGGCAGAAGGAACCCAGGGGGCTTGGCCATGCAATATATTGCGCGAAATCTTTTATAGGAAATGAACCTTTTGCGGTGTTGCTTGGAGATGATATAGTAAAATCAGATGTTCCATGCCTCAAGCAGCTTATTGATGTGTATGACGAGTACAATACCACGGTGCTTGGAGTACAAAAGGTTCCCGCAAGCGATGTGTCAAAATACGGTATTGTTGCGGGAAAACAGGTGGATGAAAGGGTTATAAAGGTAACCGAAATGATAGAAAAACCCGATATTGATGAGGCACCGTCAGACATAGCAATATTAGGCAGATATATACTGTCTCCCTCTGTTTTCACGTACCTGGAGAACATTTCACCCGGAAAAGGCGGCGAAATCCAGTTAACTGATGCAATAAGAGAAATGATGCACCGTGAAGCCGTGTATGCTTATGATTTTATAGGAAAGAGATATGATGTGGGAAACAAAATGGGATTTTTACAGGCCACCGTTGAATTTGCCCTTGACCGGGATGACCTGAAAGACGAATTCAGGGCATGGCTTGAGGAATTATTGGAGAAATAAAAACAGTCAGGCGGAATTTCTCTGCCTGACTATCATTTTCCTGAACCAGAATTTTATTATGCCAGGTCTCCCAAATAACCTATGGCATTATTCTCCAACATGAGGATTCCGTACTCATTCAGGTATCCTTCGAAAAACATTACATTCAAAATTCTATCTCCGTACTCCGACACAATATTTTCTATTTTGGCAGGATATTGCTCAATATCATCCATCCTTTTAAGCACCAGGTAATATGAACCTTCACATTGATATGCCGAACTTTCCCCGGTGTACAAGGGTTTTAACCTGGCGCACAAGTTGCATAAATCATCGAAGGTATCCAGGTTATAGATCATTACGGTGGAAGTATTACTGCCGGGCTTCTTTTTAAATTTCAGGTCATTTCGCCTGTACCGGTTCTTAATGAACTTCTGGATGGATTCAAAGTCACCTTCATCGTCGATTTTTGTAATAGTGATGACAAACCCCTGTTCAACATCTGTAACTGCCTCGATGCACAACTGGGATTCGTGGGTTTCAAAACCCAGCTCCAATTCTGCCTGCTCCATTAAATCCCAGAATAATTCCTGGGTTTCAGGAGAATTGTAATTAAATGAAGACAGGTCGATATCCCGTTCTTCAAGATCATCGAAGGAGACAAAGATGCGTATTTTGTTTTCACTTATTTTTTCAATTCTCATATCAATATCCTCTGCTTAAATATTTGTATATCTAAATATTTGTATATCGATAATACGTCATCCTTAATATTATTATACTTTTTTATTATCGTATTGAGAAGTACCAAAATGTTAACAATTTTTTAAAGTATTTTTTCAAGGATTTCGTATATTTAATATATATCATATTTCCCCATAATACGAATGGTTAATCAGTTAAATTGGAACAATAATCTTACATAAATATTACATAAAAAAGCTTATACAAAAAAATATTCCCATAAATCCATGCGCTGGTGTATAATGTTGTAGAATAAACAACACTATATAAGAAGGTTTATATGAAACAGTTGATTTTGGCTTCACAGTCTCCAAGGCGAAAGATGCTTCTGAACCAGATAGGAGTTAATTTTGAGACTTATCCTTCGAATGTTGACGAAAAATTTACTGAAAGCATTGAACCGGAGGATTATGTCCGTTCCCTTTCGGAAAGAAAGGCATTCAGCGTGAAAGAAGAACTTGGTGCAAACGGACGTAATTCTTTTGTTGTTCTTGCAGCAGATACCATAGTTGTTCTTGAAGGGCTGATCCTTGGAAAACCTGCCGATGAAAGACAGGCTTTTGACATGCTGAAGAAACTGTCCGGCAACTGGCATGAGGTAATGACGGGAGTTTGCATGCTGGATGGCGACGGGGATAAAAAGCTTACTTGTGTTGAAACGACGAAGGTTAAAATAAGAAAGCTTACATGCGGCGAGATATGGCGGTACATCGAAACACGGGAGCCTCTCGACAAGGCAGGGGCATATGGAATACAGGGAATAGGAGCATTGTTGGTTGAGAAGATAGAGGGATGTTACTATAATGTTGTAGGCCTTCCTTTATATAGCGTATCCGTTATGCTGGCGAAGTTTGGCATTAAAACCGTATTGGATTGAATTTAACCATGCATTGAAAGCAGATTTTTGCAAATGAGCAGGAGGGAAGATTACTATGTTCACAAAAGATATAGGAATTGATTTGGGAACGGCAAATACCCTGGTACATCTGAAATCAAAAGGTATTGTTATCAGAGAGCCATCGGTGGTTGCAATAAATAATAATACCGGCGAAGTGCTGGCCGTCGGGCTTGAAGCCAAAAGCATGATAGGCCGTACCCCGGGCAACATAACCGCGATAAGGCCGATGAAGGATGGCGTTATTGCTGATTTCCAGGTAACGCAGGGAATGCTTAAATATTTCATTCGAAAAGCAATTGGAAACAGCATGTTTGTCAGGCCAAGAGTGGTTGTTTGCGTGCCGTCGGGAGTTACAGAAGTGGAAAAAAGAGCGGTTATCGATGCTACGCTTCACGCAGGCGCGAAAGAGGCTTACCTTATTGAGGAACCAATGGCGGCGGCAATTGGTGCAAACCTTCCGGTGGACGAACCTACCGGCAGCATGGTGGTTGATATAGGCGGAGGAACAAGTGAAGTAGCGGTTATATCACTGGGCGGGATTGTGGTCAGCAGATCTCTCAGAATTGGCGGAGATGAGCTGGATGATGCCATAGTCCTTTATGTGAAGAAGGAATATAATTTAATGATCGGAGAACGTACCGCCGAAGACATAAAAATAAGAATCGGCTCTGCCTACAAGCTGGAAGAAGAAAGCAAGTACACCGTTTCGGGACGTGATTTGGTAACCGGACTTCCGAAGGAAATTGAGATAAGTTCCGTGGAAATAAGGGAAGCCCTGACCGAACCCATAAATTCAATAGTGGATTCCATTAAATATACCTTGGAGAAAACACCACCCGAACTGGCCGCAGATATAATGGAAAAAGGTATAATGCTTACAGGCGGAGGAGCACTGCTGAGAGGATTGGATCAGCTAATTAACAGGGAAACCGGAATACCTGTAAATGTAGCAGAATATCCCCTTGACTGTGTAGCTCTTGGAACGGGCAAAGTACTGGAAGAAATCGAAGTGCTGAAGAATTTGCTGATATCCTCAAACAAGGGCAGGTAGAGGACATAACTGAGCCTGTTTTTTTATAATTTTGTGGAAGGGGTCTACCTTTGAGGAGGATTTTCGGAAATAAAATATTTATAATTTCATTGGTTATAATCCTGATATTTGTTCTTGCGGCGCTGACTGCCGGAGAAAACAGCAGGGCGAATGTTGTCAGGAACGTTCTTACTGCACCTTTAAATCCATTGCAGAAAGGAATTATTACCGTTTCGGAATGGATTAAGAATTCGGTTAATTTTTTCAGGGAAGTACGTACAGCGAGGGAAGAAAACCAGGAACTGAAAAAACAGATCCAGCAGATGGAGCATGAACTTGAAAAAGTATACAGCCTGCAAAAGGAGAATGAGAACCTGAAAAAACTTCTGGCATTTAAGGAGCAATTTACTCAGGAAACAGTCGGTTGCAACATAATTGCGAAAGATTCGGGTAACTTGTTCGAGACCTTCACAATAGACAGGGGCAGCAAGGACGGAATAAGCGTAAACGACCCCGTAATAAATGCCAATGGGCTTGTGGGGCGTGTCGCACGGGTGGATTTGTTGTCCTCAAAGGTTGTTTCAATTATTGACACCGAAAGCTCGGTTTCAGCGAGGCTTTCCAAGTCAAGGGATTTGGTGATATTAAGGGGTGACTCGCAGCTCAGGACCGAAGGTTTGTGCCGTTTGGACTATATTCCTCCCGACGTGGAAGTATCGGTGGGCGACAAGGTTGAAACATCCGGGATGAGCAGTATCTATCCAAAAGGCATTATGATAGGAGAGATTATTCAGATTATTAAAAACGAAGGGCAGTTTGATTACTATGCCATTGTAAAACCCGCTGTGGATTTCAGGCGGCTTGAAGAGGTTGTCGTAATAAAGGTAGGCGCAGAACAGGGGAACAGCAATGAGTAGAAAGATTTTGATTATTACTTCCTTGATTTATGCCTCATGTCTTTTTCAGAGTACTGTTCTCGAATACATCGAGATATATGGCATAAGGCCAAACCTGCTTCTGATAGTGGCCATATCGGTTGCCCTTATCAGGAGCGACCTGGAAGCTGCTTTTATGGGACTTGCCTGCGGCCTCGGAATGGATATTCTCATTGGAAGGGCTTTAGGCTGGTATGGATTGTGCTTTTTCCTGGTTAATTTCGTTATTGGCCGGATTAATTCCAAGCTTTACAGGGAAAATCCGCTGATACCCTCTTTCTTCGTATTTGTTTCCACTTTGACAATAGAAACACTGTATTATTTAATCACTTATTTCCTTAAAGGATATGAAGACTTTGTATTTATCCTGACAAAGATTATTCTTCCCGAATGCTTATATAACGCAATACTTTCCATCCCGGTCTTCCTGTTTGTTTCATACCTGTATAAAAAAATTGACAAGTACAGTTATACTCATACGAGGCTTTAACCTGTCAATAATATTACCGGGTGGCTTCGGACCTTGAGATTATCAACCGGAAATTGAAATAAAACACATTATCAGGTAATATTATACGGGGAGGTGTTATAATGGATGAAGAATACAAGGTAAGCGAACAGGATAAGGAAAAAAAGAAGCTTAAGGATCTGAGAAGAAGATTTATCATTTATCTGATAATTATAATAATATGCTGTGCCGTTTTCCTGCGCCATCTTGTCAATTTACAGATTGTCAACGGGCAGGAATACCTTGACACATCCACAAAGAGAATTATCACGAACGGCGTGATTTATGCCAACCGCGGCAATATATATGATCGAAACGGCATTCCCATTGCAGGAAACCGTATGGGATACTGTATCCAATATGTGGATACCGAATTGTCAAGCAAGGAAAAGAATGAAATGCTTTACAAGCTTATAAAGCTTCTTGAACAGAACGGTGATACTTATAAATCCACACTGAGAACCATCTTTAACATTAACGATTTCACTTTCAGGGTTAACAGGGAAGGTCTTATAAGGCAGATTGGACTGAACGATGAAGATAAGAAACTATTGATGGATGCAGAACCAAAAAAGGTTTTCAGGTATATGAGGGAAAAAACATTCGGTATCGAATCCAAATATACCGATGAAGAAGCGTTCGGTATTATGGAGTTAAGATATGAAATGCTTATAAAGCCTGCTACTATAAATAATCCCCTGTTGATTGCCGAAGATGTATCAATTGAAACCGTTACCATTTTGGAGGAAAGAAACGGCGAATTCCCGGGGTTCAGTACTTTCTCAAAACCGTTCAGGGAATATTACGACGCCGAGGTTGTTGCTCATGTTCTGGGTTATATGGGGAATATCGGCAGCTATTATGAGGATTGGTCGGAAAAATACCCCGAGCTTGGGTATACGCCAAATGACATGGTCGGCGTATCGGGAATTGAACTCGCTCTTGAGAAGGAGTTAAGAGGAGTAAACGGCAAAACCCGGAAAGAGGTGGATACCGAAGGCAGGCTTGCATATTATGAGGTGGAAGTTGCACCAAAGCCGGGCAAGGATATTTATCTGACCATAGACTTGAATTTGCAGAAGGCGGCGCTGGAATCCCTCGCAAGAAATATTGAGATTATCAGGGAAAAGGATCACAAGGATAACTTTCATGATGCAAATGCAGGCGCTGTTGTAGCAATGGATGTTAAGACCGGGGAAATACTGGCAATGGTCAGTTATCCTACTTTTGATCCTTCGGTTTTTCTGAAAGGTGATTATGAGCAAATAAGGTATCTCATCAACCATCCCGATAATATTACTTTGAACAGGGCATGCAACGGTGCTTATGCGCCGGGTTCAACATATAAACCCCTTGTTGCCATAGCAGCATTGGAGACAGGTGTAATCACGCCCGAAAAGAAAATCTATACGCCATATAAAAAAGAAATAGGCGGATTAATGTGGACAAACCCTGAGGGCAACCAGAAGGAAATCAACCTTGAGAAGGCTTTGGCAACGTCCAGTAACATGTTCTTCTTTATGATTGGATATGAGACCGGAATTGACAACATAGTGAAATGGGCTAAGAATTTTGGTTTCGGAAGCAAAACAGGCATAGAAATCGCCGAAAGCATAGGCTCTCTTGCATCAAGGGAATTCAAACTGAAGTACCTGGGCGAAGGATGGGTGCCCGCTGACACCTGTAATGCTTCAATAGGGCAATTATATAATGCCTTTACGCCAATCCAGCTTGTAAACTATGTTGCAAGCATTGGCAACGGCGGAAGGCTGTACACTCCGCACCTGGTCAGAAAAAAAGTGGACTCAACAGGTCAGGTTATAAATACCGAAATAAATTACAGGGACTCCACAGTAAAACAGTCAACGATAAAGGCGGTACAGAAAGGAATGGTTGCGGTGGCAAACTCCCAGGACGGAACTGCGGTTGAAATATTCAAGGATTTTCCTTTTACCGTAGCCGGTAAAACAGGTACTGCCGAAACTACCGGAAAAGGTACCCAGTCGTCCAATGCGTTGTTTGTATGCTATGCGCCTGCAGACGATCCTGAAATTGCTGTGGCAGTCGTTGTAGAGAAAGGTGTCAGGGGAGCATTTACGGCACCGATAGCCAGGGATGTATTAATGGCATATTTTAACCTGAAGGATCAGACAAAATAAGCCAAATTGCCGCAATACCCACCGGTGCTTGAGGATGACTTTTCTGAAGGCTTGATAATATTTGAAAAAGAGGGTAGGACATGGAGAACGAAGCAAAAAGCATTTCATTTAAAGGTACGGCGGAAGGCCTGGTCATAGCAATTCCTGAAGAAATGGAAGTTGAACAGATACTGGACCAGGTGGCCATGAAGGTCAAGGCAGCCGAGAAGTTTTTCCGTGGTGCGAAGCTTAAGGTGATATACAGGGGCAGGCGGCTTACGGAGGAAGAAGAAAAAGAACTGGTTAATGTCATGACAGAGAACAGTTCTGTTACAATTGAGGGGATTAGATATGAGGAACCTCCGAAGCAGGTTGAGGGGGACAAGCCTGCCAATATATCGGGAATGCCCATCCGCAGGATATTTTTCAAGGAACTTGAAGAGGGACGTTGCAAGTTTGTCCGGGGTACGATAAGGGGCGGAACGCGTATTTTATATGAGGGAAACGTGGTGATAATCGGGGATGCAAATCCCGGAAGCGAAATTGTGGCAGCGGGAAATGTAGTTGTTTTTGGCACGCTGCGGGGAATGGTCCATGCGGGAGCGGACGGAAACAGGGATGCGTTTGTAGCTGCCCTGAAGCTGGCTCCGACACAGCTTCGCATAGGAGATATTATAACAAGATGCCCCGATGCATCCGAGGAATCAAAAATCCAACCCGAAATTGCATTTGTTAAAGACGGGGTTATATATGTAGAGCCGGTATGACTTTTTGTTACTGTCCGGTAGTCCGAAGCCATTCTGCATCCCGGGTAATTATGAGCATGAAAGTGACAGCAGCAACTGAATTTTTCGCCGGTTGCCGAATGACTTTGGTTGACATTTAATTCAAAAACCGATATAGTTACAATTAGACAGTAGTGTTAGTAAGTTGTAATGAGAATATATGCAATGCCATGCTAATGAACAGTTGTTCTGGACGGGGGAATGAATATGGGTGAAGTTATAGTTATTACTTCAGGTAAAGGCGGTGTGGGCAAGACAACAACTACTGCCAATCTTGGAACAGGCCTGGCCCTTTCAGGGAAAAAGGTCGTATTGATTGACGCCGATATTGGTCTTAGAAATCTTGACCTGGTAATGGGTCTGGAAAACAGAATAGTATATGATCTTGTTAATGTTGTGGAAGGTGTTTGCCGGATTAAACAGGCATTAATCAAGGATAAACGTTATGAGGGGTTATACCTGCTTCCTGCTGCCCAAACAAGGGACAAGAATGCCGTAACCCCGAACCAGATGGTTAAACTGTGTGATGATTTAAGAGAAGAATTTGATTATATCCTTGTTGACTGCCCTGCAGGAATTGAGCAGGGATTTAAAAATGCCATTGCGGGTGCCGACAGGGCAATAGTTGTAACAACTCCTGAAGTATCCGCAGTCAGGGATGCCGACAGGGTAATAGGTATTTTGGAAGCAAATGAAATTAAAAAGCCCATGTTGCTAATTAACCGTGTCAGGCCGGAAATGGTAAAAAAAGGGGATATGATGTCCATAGAAGATATAATTGATATTCTTGCCATAGACTTAATCGGTGTGGTTCCGGATGATGAAAATATTATCATCTCAACAAACCGCGGCGAGCCGGCGGTGGCTGAGGGCAAGTCTTTAGCCGGACAGGCTTACCGGAATATTACCAGAAGACTTATGGGAGAAGAAGTGCCCCTGATTAATCTGGCCGGTCACGACGGATTTTTGTCCAAGATGAAAAAATTGCTTGGATTCGAGTCAGCTTAGGGGGTGCTGTTATGCTTGAATTATTCAGTAAGCTGACCCGAAGACGTACATCGAAAGATGTGGCGAAGGAAAGGCTGAAGCTGGTACTCATTCACGACAGGGCCAATGTTTCTCCGCAGTTTCTTGAAATGGTTAAGGGGGAAATAATAAAAGTTATTCAGAATTACATGGAGATCGACGAAGAGTCCCTTGATATACAGCTTACCAAGACAACAAGCGAAGAAGGCGAAGGTCAGGTACCTGCCCTTATAGCGAATATACCGATAAAAAGCGTTAAAAATGTTGGAAGATGATACATATAAATCTGAACTGCCTGGAGGCAATAGATGAATATTGCATTAATAGCGCACGATAATAAAAAGGAATTAATGGAGGCTTTCTGTATAGCCTATAAGTTTATATTAAAGGATCATACTCTCTATGCCACCGCAGGAACAGGAGCCATGATAGCCGAAGCAACCGGGCTTGAGGTGAACTGCCTGGAGTACGGGCATCTGGGTGAAGAGCAAATGGCTGCAAGGGTTGCGTACAATGAAATGGATCTTGTTATTTTTTTCATGGATCCGAACAGAAGTGAGCACCGCCTTGTTGGTTTCAACACCATACGTGCTCATTGTGATACCAATAACATCCCCTTTGCAACAAATCTTGCAACCGCTGAAATATTAATTAACGGTCTGTACCGTGGCGATTTTGCATGGCGCGAACTGGTCCATTCTTCAGACCGGTAATAATGTTTATACGTTTTCGCAGTTATCCCCCGTTTGAATGGTTTCGGAAGCATCTTCCCCAGGTTCGGACGGGGTTTCTTCATTATACCCGTCAAGAGGCGGGTTTTGGGTTTGATCCTGCATCTCTGAGAAGGAGCGGATCAAATACTCAAGCCTTTTTTCAAAATTCTTCTGAGTCAGCCATAGTTTTGTAAGCTCTCTCTGCATATTGTCGGTGACATTCTGAAGCAGTATGATTTTCTTTTCCAGGTTGCTTATGTAATCATTTTCCCTGCTGTTCGATATTTTTCTGTCCTGCGCGGACCTTACTTTCTCTTCATCCAGAAAGGCCAGCTGGTAGCCGCGTGTGAAATTGCCCGGAATTTCCCTTGCGTATATGGTTTTATCCTTCGGGTGGTTGGAGAAATACGAATAACATACAATATTATTCCCAAGAGGATACAATGCCTCATCAGACCAGGATTCACCATTGTTTTCAGAACATCTGAAATATATTTTTTCATCGTTAACACGGAAAAAGTATATAACACCGTTGATATAGGCAAGACCTGTGCTGCCGGGGGCTGTTCCGCTCCTGTACAATGTTACGGTTTTACCGCCGGATGCCGGTTTCATGTATATTATCTCATGGAATTCGTCCCCCGATACCTCGAAGGCAATATGTATATTGTTTGCTTCGGTGCATACGGCTGAAAGAGGGCCAATGGTGTAATCGGTGGAAAACAGCCTTTCAGGTAAATTAAAGGTGCTGAAATCATCCTTCAGTATCCTGTGGTATAAATGTTTTTTGGACTTATCGGAACTTACATATAAAAGGTGGCATTTTCCTTCTGCGTCTGAAAATGAAAGGTAGCACGAATCTTCTATATAAGAAATGGCAATCGGCCTGGAAAGGTTTCCATCCTGGATTGTTTGCATGGATACCAGGTTCCGGTTCTGGTATTTTATAACATAAAAACAGAGAGCTGTTCTTTCCAGGAAAAGCAATGACACATGCTTGGGCCACGGGGTTGAATCCCTGCTGTTCAGAACCGGCTGCAGTTCAATCTGTCCATGCATGCCATGTCCATACATAAGCCTTCCGTCCTGGGTTTGAAAAAAGAAGTGAAAAATATCGTTCCTGTCCAGAACTGCCGAAAAATCGTTTATTGCCGATTTGTCAAGCATATACCCTCTTGACCATATTCTGCTGTCGCTGAGCATTCGTATGCATAAACCGCGTCCCTGCTCAAAGTAGACATGGTATGATACACCTAAACTGTTTTTAAGTATGTATTGCTTCTGCCCGGGGCTGTACATTCACTCCTCCTTTACCGCCATACGGCAGGACATTTCCACTCTTAGCATTTATATTCACAGGCAAAATAGATTATTCATGGTATGCTTTTTATCACCAAATATTACTTCAATCATATTATGTAATTGAGATACTTTTGACTTATGGGGGAATGTATTCTATGAGAAAAGATCAGGTTGTTGCCGGCCTGATAAACGGCGAAGATATCTGCAAACTCCGGGAAGCTGTTTGCGTGCAGGTTGAAAAAGTATACGATCATTGCAGAGAAAAAGATTGCGTTGAAGATGCGGTAGTGGATTTTGTAGAAGATGTACAGAACTTGATTGACAGAGCGGTTAAGGTACGGGCAAGGGATGCCGAAGTTGTTAAAGTTTTTGCCGATCTGGAGGATGTACCGTTTAAAAAAGGGTTCTACACTGTAAATGTACGCTATAAGATTAAGGTGCGTGTTGAATTTACCTATCGCGACCAGTTTGGAAATATGTGCGTTTCGGACACCAAGGTCGGATTCGTATGGTTCAGCAAGACGGTTATTCTCTTTGGTTCCGAAGGCCAGGTAAAAATATTCAGCTCGGTTGATCCGACAAACTACCATGGCGGCGATGAGGATGGATGCAATGCGACCATACAGCAGGATAATGCACCGAATATCAAGATAGAGGTTGCAGAACCCCTGGTACTGAATACCAAGATAAAACGTGTGCATTGCAGTCCTGTAAAACCGTTTGGCAGCGAATTTGACGATGACGATGATGATGACGACGGCAGGGATAATGTCGTAGGTGGAAGAAGGTTCTTCCCGCCGAGACGTGTAGTGGTTACATTAGGCTTGTTCTCAATAATTAAATTAACGAGACTGGTTCAGCTGTTGATTCCTGCATTTGATTTCTGCATCCCGACACGTGAATGTATTGCTTCCACGGATGAAAATCCCTGCGATTTGTTTGAAACAATTGAGTTCCCGTTTGACCAGTTCTTCCCGCCGCAAATATTCGAGTTCCCTGTTGAAGAGGCTGAAGAAGAGGACAAAAAGAGAAGGGAAAGAGATGAAAGGGAAGCAAGAGAAGATCGTGATGATGACAAGCGCCGCAGAAGGTAAATATTTCGTAACTTCGGGGAGGAGAAATCCTCCCTTTTATTTTAGTGGTAAATACAGGTTGTTTTCTATATGAAGATATTATATAATCTAATTGTAGAAAAATACTGTTAATTGTAGCTGTATATGGGAGATTTTTTGTTTTTTTGGCCTGAAAGTGTTGTGAGGGCTTTATGTTTAAATTGGACAATAAGAAAGTTGTAGTTGCAGTCATACCATTTCTTATCCTGCTAACAGCCTGGATGTTAGCCATGAGTGCTTTCGTGTCTAATAGCGAACTAAATGTTGTCTTTATTGCCATCCCATACATATTTGCATTTTTTGCAATGGTTTTAAGCGTTTGGTTTCAGCACAGCAGGGTTTTTTATGCCGTATGCGTACTCCTGATTTCCATAGCTGTCTTATCGTCGCCTGGCAAACTGAATCCGAAGGCGTTTAAAAATGGTGTTTCCATTCTTATACCGGTAATTTTCATAATACTGGCTACTGTTGAAGAAAGGGGTATTACAAGCAGGCAAGGGCTTATTAAAGGCCTTGTTTTTATAGGAATGCTTCTTTTTGTTGTAATAGATGCAGGCAATGTAAAACCATGGTTTGAAAGGCTGAAACCCATGGAGTTTATACTCGGTAACACCGGGAATGTCCAGGGGATACCGGTAATAAGCGTTTTCCTGTTTTTCCTGTGCCTTTGTGTTCTGCTTACGAGGTATTTTATCATGTCATCCAACATGGATATGGCATTTACAGGAGCCGCCCTCGGGTGTATTATTATCCTTCATTTTACCCAGTTCCCGGATATTCTGTCATTATTCTCGTCAGCGGTGTTTTTGATTTTTATCATTGCATTGTTTGAAGCATCGTACTCCCTTGCCTTTCACGACACTCTGACCGGCCTCTTGTCAAGAAGGGCTATGGAGCAGGAATTTTTGAGAATCGGCAACAGGTATACCCTGGCTATGGTTGACGTGGATCATTTCAAGCAGGTTAATGACAGGTTCGGCCACCAGGTCGGTGACGAAGTGCTGAGAATGGTGGCGTCATGCCTCCAGAAATATGCAAGAGGCGGGAAGGTGTTCCGTTACGGTGGCGAGGAATTTGTCGTTATATTCCCGAAAAAATCAATAAAGGAAACATTGCATATATTGGAACGGGTTAGAAGCGGAGTGCAGAAAAGACCTTTTATTATCAGGGGTCCAAACAGGCCAAAGAAAAGACCCAAAGGAAATGTTCTTCCCCCGGGAGGATCAGAAAAAATTAGAATAACCGTGAGCATAGGGATTGCAGAAAAAACTGAAAAAATGCGCAACCGTACCGATGCTGAAATAATTGAAATGGCTGATAAAGCGGTATACATGGCAAAGGCCAATGGAAGAAACTGTATAGTTTATTGATGCAGAGGGCGTTTTATTATGACTATAACAGTATTGTCAGGTTCGGTGATGCAAACGCTACGCCATACCGGTTCACCGATGAAAAAATAAATGATTTTTCAGAATTGCTCAGGCAGTAAACCCCCCGTTATGGGGGGCTTGATTATCTTTATGCAAACTCCCGGTTTACGGGTTATTGGTCCTTTCGGCGATAAACAATGCATATCCGTAAGGTTCGAGCTTTTCGCTGTTAATAACTCTTTTCCAGTTGTCCCTGCAGTTTATAACCTGCGTTTTGCCAGTATGATTTAGCGCAAAAATATAATCGGCATCTTTTGTCCTTCTGCGTACAAATTCCACCTCGGAGGAGTTCTCATATATTCTTTCAATACCCGATTCATTAACTATATTCGCCAGGATATCGTCAACCAGCTTCTGCTCAGGCTCGGTTCCGATATAGTAAACCATGCCTTTGCCTAATCTGTTGACAGTTATTGCGGGTTGGCCTGCATAAAAGTCTTCGGTGTATACGCCAATGCATTCGGCTTTGACCGGCTTTAATATGTCGCACCAGAGTTCACAGCGGAAATCCTTGCCGTTGTATCGTATTCCCATATCCTGATCCCGCAGGCAGTCGTAATCCGTTACCGTTGCACCCGCAAGCTCTGCCAGTTTTCCCGGTAAATCGGATTCTATGTGGCATTGGTTGTTCATTTCTTTTACTCCCGAACGCATTGTAAGTACAAGAATTCCGCCATTTGAAACATACCCGGTCAGTTTTTTCACCAGGTTATCGCTTACCAGGAACTGTAACGGAGCCAGGATCAGTTTATACTTATTGAAATCATCTTCTTCGGATATAAAATCCACTGGAACGTTTAGATTGTACAAGCCTTTATAATATTTCCTGACTTGCTTAATATAGTTCAGTTCCGGGTGATGCGGCTGTATTTCGAATGCCCAGCTTTGCTCATAGGAATAGAGTATCGCAGCTTCGGATTGGGGAAGTGCATTTTTGAAATTCTGCATATGCGGAGCAATTTCGTGGATAAATTTTTGCAGTTCAAAATACCTGCGCCCGGGGTTTCCGCTGTGCGGCAAAATGCCATGCCAGTATTCCTCGGTTCCGAATGCGCATGTCCTCCACCTGAAGAATACAACAGTATCTGCTCCGTGAGCAATGGATTGGGCTGCCCACAAGGCAAGCTGGCCGGGTTTCGGGGTTCTGCCGAGAATCTCCCAGCCTGTAGGCCCTGCCTGCTGTTCCATAATCCAGAATGTTTTATTTTTCAGTCCACGTATCAGATCCAGATCGGCTGCCAGCACCGAGGGTTCCTTCATGGGCTGGGGCATGTCATAAAAACCCATAGGATATTGATCGTGGCTTACAAAGTCGAGATTCCTGGCCAGATCAAAATAGTCAACCAGGTTAAAGAACCCCATGAAATTATGAGTTATGAAATGGTGGGGACAGATTTCACGCAGTATGTCAATTTGCAGTTGCTGGAATTCAACAATCAGATCCGAGTGGAATCTTTTCCAGTCCAGCAATAATGACGGGCTGTGGGAATTCGGCGTGATCATTGGCGTGGGAATCTGCTCAAATTTATCGTAGGTCTGGCTCCAGAAAGCCGTTCCCCATTCCCTGTTCAGCCGTTCAATTGTTATGTATCTGGACTCAAGCCACTTTTGAAAATGCCTGCGGCAGGATTTGCAGTGGCAGAAATCGTCATGGCTGTTGCCAAGCTCATTGTCAATCTGCCACCCTATAACACTTGGGTTGTCTTTATAATGCCTGGCCATTTCAGTAACCAGTAACTTAACTAACTCTTTATAGTCGGCGTTTGACTGGCATACATGATGCCTTCCGCCAAAACCCCTGACCCTGCCTTGAGAATCAACTGGAAGTAAATCGGGTATTTCTTCGATAATCCATGCGGGCGGTGCTGCTGACGGAGTACCGAGAACAACGCGTATATTATACTTAGCCAGAATGCCTATTGCTTTATCCAGCCATTCAAACCGGTAGTTTCCCTTTTCGGGTTCAAGCTTGCTCCATGAGAATTCAGCCAGTCTTACAACGTCAATTCCCATGTCATGCATAAGTTTCGCATCTGCTTCCCAGCGTTTTTCATCCCAATGTTCGGGATAGTAGTCAACTCCGAATCGAATATTCATTTCACTTCGCTTCCTCTCATAAAATAATGTTTACTTTATTTTTTTCTTATTCATTCAAATTATAATGCAGTTGCCTATGCAGCCGGATTGTGAAAAATAACAGGGCTGTACCTGCTTCCTTTCAGCAGGTATAAAATCACTCCTTTCAGATTAATCTTGTATGAAAACGGTAAAATAACTGCATTAGAATAATGTAGTACGTAATGTACACCAGGCAAAAGAATATGCCATACATAAAATTGCAATGGAGGAAATGTGTCTTGAAAAAGTGTTAGGTACATAATTAATTACCATACCGGATTTATAATATATATGTATTTATATACAATTGTAAGGCCGCCGCCTGTTTTTGTCAATCTGCAGTTTGATAACCTGCGGATAAACCGCCAGTTCATTGTTAAAGCAATTAAAACCCCTTAACAGAAAACCGGTCTCATTTAGTCTTGCAATTTTCGGTTGCAATTAGTCTTTCAAAAAGTAAAATCATTAATTCATATCACCCCTACAGGGGAGATAGTCGCATTTAGTCTTGCAAACAGTATCATCCAGTAACAATGTGATATTGCTGAAAAAATAACAGGATAATACAGTGATTGCTTTGTCCATTCACCGATGTCCACCGGTTCCTGGATGTATCCCCGGAAAAATGTATGTCTTTGTTGTTAATTAACGAAAAAGCTGATATAATATATCAGGATTGTATTTAATCCAATTGTTGACACTAGGCGGTTTTTATGGTTCGTCATGAATAGTAGTCGGTATCTTGTTCCAAATTAATAAACTGAGGTGGTTAAATGGCAATTTCATTACTGAAAGATATAGTATCTGTTGAAAAAGCAGCAGAGCAGAAGGAGCTGGAAGCCCAGCAAAAGGCGAGGGATATCATTGCTTCAGCTAAGAAGGAAGCCTCAGCTTTACTGTCGGAGAAGGAAAAAGCAGCAGAACTTGAAGGACGGGAAATTATAAAATCACGGGAAAAAAAAGCTTTAGATGATATGGAAAATTTACGAATTAAAATTCAGGAAGAATGTCGGAACATACGTGAAATGACCGGCTCAAAAATTGAGCAAGCTGCGGATTTCATAGTTGGAAGGATTGTGAAGCATAGTGATCGTTAAGATGAACAGAATAACGCTGCTTGGTATGGAATATCAGCGTGAAGAGTTGACAAAAGCCTTAATGGGACTTGGTATTGTGGAAATCAGTTCAATTGACATAGAAGATTACAGGGAAATAATCGGGAATCCTGATGTGCAAACCGAGTTGCAGCGTATTGAGACCGAACTTTCGCAGGTTGATTCATCGTTAAGCTGCTTGAATAAATATTCTCCGGTAAAAAAACCAATGTTTGCCGGCCGCAGGGAAGTTACAGTATCTGATTTCAATAATATTGTAAAGAACAGTGAAACCGTCCGGAATTCGGTTAAACAAATACTGGAAAAAGAAGAACATCTAATTAATCTCAAAACAGAAGAAAACAAGCTTAACAATCTGTACTTATCCCTTCTCCCATGGAAGGAACTTGATGCTCCGTTGGAATATAAAGGCAGTCATAAGACTGTTTTTCAGTATGGAACCCTGCCTTCGGTTATTGAATGGGATTTGGTTCAATCAGAACTGTATGAAAAAGTTCCGGACTCGTATATTGAAAAAATCAACAGCGATAAAGATCAGCATTACCTGTTTTTAATCGTTCATAAGGACAGTGAACAGGAGTGCCTGTCGTATCTTGCGTCTAAAGGCTATAACCGGGTTGCTTTTGCGGGTTTGACCGGAACGGTGGCAGACAATATCATAAAAATAAACAAACGGATTGAAGAAATATCCTCCGAGCGGGAAAAAACCATAGAACAGATTAAAAACATGAGCCGCAACAGGAATGCCATAGAAGTTCTGTATGATTGGCTCCTGATGGAGAAAGGCCGCCTTGAGGCTACTGAAAGAATTATTAAGACTAACAGGGTATTTCAGATAACAGGATGGGTTCCTGAAAGAAACGCCCTTGATGTTAAAAAGTTTCTTGAATCAAAATTCATTGTAAGCGTGGAAATTGAAGAACCGGGAGAAAATGAGGAGTTTCCGGTATTGCTTGAGAACAGGGGTATTGCAGAAGCCGGAGAGCCGGTAATGCAAATGTACAGCCTTCCCAACAGCAGGGAAATTGATCCGAACTCTGTAATGGCACCGTTTTTTATCATGCTTTTCGGTTTGATGTTTTCCGATGGAGGTTATGGATTGATATTATCGCTGATAACCGGGATTATATTGTGGCGGTTCAAGCTGGAAGACGACATGAGAAAATTTATGAAGCTCATGTTTTTCTGCGGTATTTCCACAATGTTCTGGGGCTTGATGTTTGGCGGCTGGTTCGGTATAAGTGCTCTTGTGGAGTATGCCGTATGGTTTGACATGGTCAGTGAACCTGAAAGATTGCTGAGCTGGTCACTGCTGTTTGGAGTTGTCCACATTTATGCCGGTTTTGCACTGAAGGCGGCGAATCTGGTACGTGAAAAGAAATACCTGGATGCTTTGTTTGATGTAGGTTTTGTATATATCTTTTATACCGGTGCAGTATTTTTCCTTCTGCCGTATATACCGGCTGTAAACCCGGATAAAGTGGTTCCTCTTGTTAATGCAGGCAAATATATGCTTGTTATTGGAGGGGTTTTGCTGATTCTCACTCAGGGAAGAGCCAAAAAGAATATTATCGGCAAAATAACCGGTGGTCTGTCCAGTATATATAATGTTGTCAGTTTTCTGAGCGATGTATTGTCGTATTCAAGACTGCTGGCACTTGGTCTTGCTACATCAATTATCGCATCCATCGTAAACCAGTTGGGTGTCATGTTTGATATGCCGATTGTACTAAAAGTTATAGCAGCAACGTTAATATTGTTGATAGGGCACTTGATAAATTTCGGCATAAATGTCCTTGGTGCATATGTACATTCCTGCAGGCTTCAATATCTTGAATTTTTCGGCAAGTTTTTTACAGGTGGAGGCGAAGCCTTCAATCCTTTAAAAATTAATACAAAATATACCAAATTGAAATCCAATGCGGAATATGAAATGCAGCCGATGCATACCGCATGAACAGGATAGGAAAGTGGAGGTTTTAGACAATGTTGTGGGAGAATATTTTTACCGGACAATTTTTTGCTTATCTTGGCGCAGCTGTTGCTTTTTTGGTTGCCGGATTAGGTTCATCAAAAGGAGTGGGACTGGCCGGACAGACCGGTGCAGGAGTTTTATCGGAAGATCCGTCTAAATTCGGTTCTGTAATGCTGCTGGAAGCGCTTCCAAGCACACAGGCCATTTACGGTTTTGTTATTGCGTTCCTGATCATTGGCAATATTAATGATGCTATGACGCTTCAACAAGGGTTAAGCCTTTTTGTAGCAGGTTTGCCAATGGGTATAGTAGGGTTGGTTTCGGCTATCTTCCAGGGTAAGGTTGCTGCAGCAGGTATACAGATGATTTCAAAACGTCCCGAAGCTTTAGGAAGTGCCATTACACTTGCATTGATGGTTGAAATGTTCGCTATTTTGTCACTGATTGTTTCCATCCTGATGATAAGATAATTGCGCAGCGTTTAAAAGCTGTGATTAAATAAAGGAGCTTTCCAAATGACAGGAACAGATAGAATAAAAGCGAAGATTCTTGAGGATGCGGAATCAAGAGCCAGCCAGATACTTGAGCAGGCTAAAGCCGAAGCGCGGGAAATTGTTGAAAGCGCCTTGAAGGAAGCTGAACGTAAAAGAGCTGACATACTTGGAAAAGCCGAATCCGATGGTATGGAACTTTACCGCAGGTTGCTTTCCGAGGCAAACCTTGAAGGACGGAAGGAAATTCTTAAGACCAAGCAGGAGCTGATTGAATCGGCGTTTTCTCTCGCTTTGGATAAGCTGTGCAAGCTTCCGGACAAGGATTACCAGAAGCTGCTTGAAAATATGGCGGCCGAAGCGGCAACCGATGAAGAAGGAGAAATACTCTTGTCAGAAAAGGACAGAAACAGGATTGAAAAAGACTTTATAAAGAACATAAACAAGAGGATTTCATCCTCCGGCAAGAACGGCAAGCTTGTATTGTCAAGGGACAGCATAAAAACGGCGGGCGGCTTTGTTATCAGGTATGATGATATGGAAATAAACAATACTTTTGAAGTACTGTTTGAAATGCTTAAGCCCAGGCTTGAAAATGATGTGGTAAGAATTCTTTTTTCGTAAGCCTTGAAATAAATGAGGGAATGGAATGATTAAAGTTAAACAGGACGATTACGCTTATGCCGCAGGGCGAATAAGGGCAAGAGAAGCAAAGCTTCTGGATAAAAGCAGGTTTGACAGAATGCTTGAGGCACCGGATGCGGAAGAAGCATATAAAATATTGGCTGAAGCAGAGTATGGTATGGGGACGGACAGCAGTAAAAATGTTTATGCATTTGATATGCTTTTGGCAGACGAGATGAAAAAAACATATGCCCTTTTGTCTGAAATTGCACCGGACAAGGAAGTAGTAGAGGCATTCAGGAAGCGGTATGACTTCTTTAACGTAAAGGTATTGTTAAAAGCCGAGCTGTCAAACCAGGAAATACCGCCCATTCTTGTTGAAACAGGAACGCATTCTGTTTCCGAAATAGTACGAATTATCAGGGAACGGAATTATGATGAGCTTGATCCTGTTATGAAAGAAGCCGTTCTTGAAGTATATGATGTCTTTTCAAGAACCCGCGACCCGCAGGCTATTGATTTGATTATGGACAGGGCGTTATATCGCCGGTTTTATGAAGACCTGAAAAGCATAGGCAATGCATTTGCAGGCGAACTGGCCGATATAATTGTGGATACCACGAATATCAAAATGTTTGCCCGGGCGCGGTCTCTTAACAGATCACTGTCCTTTATCGGGAGCATTCTGCTGGATGGAGGTAAAATTGACAAGGCCGTATATTTCAACAATTACGATAAACCCGTCAATGATTTTATAAATGATTTGAGTAAAACCGAGTATGGTTCTGAAATGCTGAAAAGCCTGAAAACCGGCGGAAATGAAAATATACAGGCCCTGGAGAAAGCCCTTGACGATTACCTGATGAAATTCATACACAGGGCCAGGTTGGTTACAATGGGGATTGAACCCTTTATTGCATATCTTTTTGCAAAAGAGACCGAAATAAAAAATGTCAGGATCATACTGACAGGAAAAATCAATCAACTGTCCAATGATTTGATTCGTGAAAGGTTGCGTTCGATTTATGTATAAAATTGGTGTAATTGGAGAGAAGGATGCGGTATTAGGTTTTAAATCCCTGGGGTTTTCGGTTTTCCCCGTTGAAAACAGGGAACAGGCTGAAAAGACTTTAGCCATGCTGGCGGAAGATAATTATGCAGTGATCTATATAACCGAGCAAACAGCGGTTAATATTACCGATAAGATTAATCAATACAGGGAAAGTCGCTTTCCGGCAGTTATTCCCATCCCGGGCATTCAGGGCAGCCTGGGTATTGGAATGCAGGGCGTGAAAGAATGTGTTGAGAAAGCCGTGGGAGCCGACATTCTGTTTAACGAATAAAAGCCGCATGAGGCACTGAAAGAGAGGGATATGGTTTGAGCCAGGGAAGAATAGTAAAAGTTGCGGGTCCTCTGGTCATAGCAGAAGGTATGAAGGACGCCAATATGTTCGATGTTGTACGCGTCAGCGAGCATGAACTTATTGGTGAAATACTTGAAATACACAACGACAGGGCATCGATACAGGTTTACGAGGAAACTTCGGGACTCGGACCGGGAAGCATGGTTGTATCCACCGGTGAACCATTAAGTGTTGAACTTGGTCCAGGCCTCCTGGAAAACATGTTTGACGGTATTCAGCGGCCTTTGGAAGCTATGCGCAGCAAGGTCGGGAGCAATATAACCCGCGGTGTCAATATTAATGCTCTTGATCGCAGCAAAAAATGGACTTTCAGACCTGTACTGGCAAAAGGGGACAAGGTTGTTCCAGGTGACATAATAGGTACGGTCCGGGAAAATGAAGTTTTTGAACACCGAATTATGGTGCCGTACGGGATGGAAGGCATCATCGAGGATATAAAAGAGGGAGAGTTTACAGTGGAGGAGACTGTTGCCACTGTAAAAACAAAAGACGGAGATTTAAAACCCGTTAAAATGATGCAAAAATGGCCTGTACGTAAAGAGAGGCCTTACAGTTAGAAACTGTCGCCGGACGAACCGATGGTAACAGGACAAAGAATCATAGATACTTTATTTCCCATCGCAAAGGGCGGTGCAGCTGCCATTCCGGGTCCCTTCGGAAGCGGAAAAACCGTTGTACAGCACCAGCTGGCAAAGTGGGCCGATGCTGATTTGGTTGTTTACATTGGTTGCGGTGAACGCGGAAATGAAATGACCGATGTTTTAATGGAATTCCCCGAACTGAAAGACCCGCGGACGGGCAAATCACTGATGAAAAGGACGGTGCTTATTGCAAACACCTCAGACATGCCCGTTGCAGCCCGTGAGGCATCAATTTACACCGGAATTACAATTGCAGAGTACTTCAGGGATATGGGCTACTCAGTGGCGTTAATGGCCGACTCTACGTCAAGATGGGCAGAAGCATTGAGAGAAATGTCGGGGCGCCTTGAGGAAATGCCCGGAGAGGAAGGATATCCCGCATACCTTTCTTCAAGACTGGCTCAGTTCTATGAACGCGCCGGCAAGGTTGTAACTCTCGGAAGTGACAGGCGAATTGGTTCGGTTTCGGTAATCGGTGCTGTTTCACCTCCCGGAGGAGACCTTTCCGAACCTGTAACCCAGGCCACCCTCCGTATTGTAAAAGTGTTCTGGGGTCTTGATTCGAATCTTGCTTACAGGCGGCATTTCCCTGCTATAAACTGGCTTATCAGCTACTCGCTTTACACCGATCGTATGGAGAGCTGGTATGAAAAGAATATATCAAGGGATTTCAATAAATACAGGGCCGAAGTGATGAGAATTCTTCAGGAGGAATCAGAACTGGAGGAAATTGTAAGGCTCGTTGGTATTGACGCCCTTTCACCCAAAGACAGGGTAACACTGGAAGCAGCCCGTTCAATCCGCGAGGACTACCTGCATCAGGATGCCTTCCATGAAGTGGATACTTACGCTACCTTGCATAAGCAGTTCAGGATGCTGAAACTGATCCTGTCATACTATCACATGTCCCAGGATGCTGTCGGCAAGGGTGTGGATCTGAAAAATATTTTCAGCCTTCCTGTTATAGAACGAATCGGCCGTGCAAAGTACACCAGTGAAGATAAGGTGGATGAAGAGTTTACTGTAATAGAAAATGAGCTGGCTGAACAAATGGGTGCACTTATGGCAAAGGAAGGTGAACAGTGATGCTTAAGGAATACCGTTCCATTTATGAAGTCGCCGGACCGTTGATGCTGGTGCAGGATGTAGAAGGAGTTGCTTATAACGAACTGGGAGAAATAGAATTGGCGAACGGTGAAATACGGCGCTGCAAAGTGCTGGAGGTTGATGGTTCAAATGCGTTGGTGCAGTTGTTTGAGAGCGCTGTCGGTATAAACCTGTCAAACAGCAAGGTGCGTTTTCTTGGCCGCGGCCTGGAACTTCCGGTTTCAATGGATATGCTCGGGCGTGTTTTTGACGGTCTTGGCAAACCGATAGACGGAGGTCCGGCAATAATTCCCGAAAAAAGGCTGGACATCAACGGTGTGCCGATAAATCCTGCGGCGCGGAATTATCCTTCGGAATTCATCCAAACAGGTATTTCGGCGATAGATGGTTTGAATACTCTTGTAAGAGGACAGAAACTGCCGATTTTCTCTGGATCGGGCCTTCCCCACGCACAATTGGCCGCCCAGATAGCCCGGCAGGCAAAAGTTCTGGGAACCGACAGCAAGTTTGCCGTTGTGTTCTGTGCTGTTGGTATTACGTTTGAAGAAGCTGACTTCTTTATATCTGATTTTAAGAAAACCGGTGCCATTGAGCGTGCGGTGCTTTTTATGAACCTGGCAAACGACCCGGCCGTTGAGCGTATAGCAACGCCGAGAATGGCCCTTACCGCAGCCGAATACCTTGCCTTTGAAAAGGATATGCACGTTCTTGTTATTATAACCGATATAACAAACTATGCCGATGCTCTACGCGAAGTTTCGGCAGCACGCAAGGAAGTACCGGGAAGGCGCGGTTACCCGGGATATTTGTATACCGACCTTGCAACACTGTACGAGCGCGCAGGAAGAATACGCGGAAAGGAAGGCAGTATAACGCTGATACCCATCCTAACAATGCCCGAGGATGACAAAACCCATCCCATTCCCGACCTTACGGGTTACATTACCGAAGGGCAGATTATATTAAGCCGTGAGCTGTATAAAAAGGGAATCACACCGCCGATTGACGTACTGCCGTCACTGTCGCGACTTAAGGATAAAGGTATAGGCAAAGGAAAGACCCGTGAGGATCATGCCAATACAATGAATCAGCTCTTTGCGGCATATGCACGCGGAAAAGAGGCTAAAGAACTGGCGGTTATTTTGGGCGACGCAGCGCTTACCGAGATTGACAAGCTATATGCGAAGTTTGCAGATGCATTTGAAGCCGAATATGTATCCCAGGGGTTTGATACGAACAGGGACATAGAGACCACCCTGGATATAGGCTGGAAGCTGTTGTCCATTCTGCCGGTGAGCGAACTCAAGCGTATAGATCCGAAGTACATCGAAAAGTACATGCCCCGCTGAGAATATTATTGCAATTTATAATGCATACAAGGAGATTATTTCATGGCAAGAATGAATGTAAACCCTACACGGATGGTTTTAACCGGGTTGAAGAAAAGGCTTCGTACGGCCAGGAGAGGCCACAAGCTGTTAAAGGACAAACGGGATGAATTAATGAAGAAGTTTCTTGAAATAGTGCGTGAAAATAAAATTTTGCGTGAAGAAGTGGAAGAGAAACTTAATTTGGTCCATTCCCGGTTTGTCATGGCTAGAGCCGTGATGAGCTCTGAAATTGTTGAGGAAGCGCTGATGTTTCCGAAGGTTGAAGTGAGCCTTAAGACCTCTACCCGGAATATCATGAGTGTTGATGTTCCTGTGCTGGAGTTCACGACAGATATAAATACCGAAGGGGATATATACCCCTACGGATTTGCCAATACTACAGCCGAGCTGGACGAAGCCATTTCAACATTGTCGGAACTTACTCCGAAATTATTGAAACTTGCAGAAATTGAGAAGTCCGCCCAGCTCCTTGCCGATGAAATAGAAAGAACCCGCCGCCGTGTAAATGCACTGGAATATGTATTGATACCCAACCTTGAAGAAACAATAAAATACATTGTAATGAAGCTTGATGAAAATGAGCGTTCCAACCTGACACGGCTGATGAAAGTCAAGGACATGATGCTCGAGCAGGCGCATGGATATGGCAAGCGGTAAAAATGATGCACAGAAATTTGAAAAAAAATAAACCGACAGGGGTTAAACGCCCCTGTTTTCTATTGGGAAACCATCACGAAAGGTATTAAATAAACATACAGTGTTTCTCTTAGTGGCTAAATCACCCGATTCACCCGTTGTTATACGGATCCCTGAACAGCGACATTACTGTTGAAGGGTTGCTCAAAGTCTGTTATTATCGTAATTGGAAGGTTATAATATTTAGCTGTGAATCAGAACTTAAATCGTAACATTTTGCGGGAGGTACGGACATGGACAATCTGGTTAAAAGGTTTTTGAAATATGTTTCTTTTGATACGCAATCTGATGAAAATTCTGAAACCTGTCCCAGTACACGAAAGCAATATGACTTTGGGGAATATTTGGTTGAGGAGCTTCGTGAAATTGGCCTGAGTGATGCTGAAATAGATCAAAACGGGTATGTCTACGCAACACTCGAGGGAAACGTTGACAAAAATGTGCCTGTAATAGGCTTTATTGCGCATATGGATACAAGCCCCGACATGACAGGGGCAAAAGTAAAGCCCCGTATTATTGAGAACTATGACGGTAATGACATAGTGCTTGACAGTGATAAGAATATTGTCATGTCGGTGAAAACCTTTCCAAACATGCTTACCGTAAAAGGGCATGATATTATTGTCACCGACGGAGCCACCCTTCTTGGCGCCGACGACAAGGCAGGGATAGCAGAAATAGTAACGGCTGTGGAATACTTGATAAAACACCCTGAAATCAGGCATGGTACAATAAAAATCGCCTTTACTCCCGATGAAGAAATAGGCAGGGGAGTTGATCTTTTTAACGTGGATAAGTTCGGAGCAGATTTCGCATATACTGTTGACGGCGACATTGAAGGGCGCATAGAATATGAGAATTTTAACGCTGCGTCTGCGAAAATTACCATAAACGGGGTCAATGTCCATCCGGGAAGTTCAAAAAACAAGATGAAGAATTCATTGCTTATTGCGATGGAACTGAACGGCATGCTTCCACCGGCCGAAACGCCTTCCCACACCGAAAATTATGAAGGCTTCTTTCATCTGAATTCCATGGAAGGTACTGTTGAAAAAACAAATTTAAGTTACATCATCCGTGATCATGACAAAACCAGGTTTGAAAAACGAAAAGAGTTAATGGAAAAAACAGTGGACTTTCTGAATTATAAATATGGTTGCGGTACAGTTGTTCTTGAACTGAAGGATCAGTATTACAATATGAAAGAAAAGATAGAACCCGTAATGCATATCATCGACCTTGCCAGGGAAGCCATGGAGCAGGCAGGGGTTAAGCCGTTCGTAAGCCCGATAAGGGGCGGTACCGACGGGGCAAGGCTTTCATACATGGGAATTCCTACGCCTAATATATTTACCGGCGGGCAGAACTTCCATGGCAAATTTGAGTTTGTATCCATTAATTCCATGAAGAAGGCAGTTGAAGTAATTGTTAAAATTGCGGAAAACGCAGCAGAATAAAAGCCGCCTTTCGGAAAAGCAGTTGCGGTGAAATCCTGATATTAATGAAATTGAGCTTAGAAATCGGGCAAGAATATTTAAAGCAGTAAATTTTGATATGGATGATGTAATAATCTAATAACCGGCAGTGAACTTTCGGTAGTTCTTATTTCAGTGCTGCTGATAAGTGATGATGTAATAATCTAATAACCGGCAGTGAACCCATGCATTTTGAAGCGGGTATGAAATTGGCCGGATTAACGGCGATATGTTCCATAATACTATATGATTTGCGACATTAAGCCGTAAATATTGGTAAATACGGAGTTAAACATAATGAACAGCACTGGTAAAAGAAGGTATCTAATCATCCTTTGCGTTATTTTCATGACATGTTTTTATACGGCAGCATGCACAACTATAGACCGGGAGCGGCAGGCAGCCGGTGTTTCTATGAATGATGCCGCAATACAGGAGATAAATGACTCTGCCGCGGCAAATGATGTGCATGAGGATACGGATATAGTTTCAGGATACGCCGACCTTAACCATGATGGGATTAATGAAAAGCTGGTGGTGGATATTTCAAAAGTGGAGGAATCCCAGGAAGCGGTCCTGAAAGTCCTGGACGCTGAAGACAATGTCATCTGGCAGGAATCTGCGTGGATACCCCATGCAGGCTGGAACTCGATTTATTTATGCACTGTCGGTGGCAAAGACTTTCTGTTAAGGTACAATCCTTACATGATACAGGGCCATGGGAACTATACCTACCGGTTGTTTTCATTGGATGGACAGGGGACCGAAAAATTAATAAATGAAGGTGAGCTTGATTTCAGCATAACAGGCATAACTGACGAGTTTGATATAGAAAAAATGGTTTCTTTCTACAATGAGATAAACGGGTACCTGGACAAAAGCATTTTATTGCTGAGCACAGAGCATGGAGAACTCGAATATGGCACATTGGACAGGAAAATAACCAGGAAAGAGGAGTTTTCATGGTTATACGATGGCACAACAGAATACGATGAAAATGATTCGTTGGAGGACAAACTGCGGAAATACAAGAGCAACATGAAATAGCGCACCTCACCAGGTATTTTGAAAAATGTGCAGACAAGCGGTAATTTGGAGCTTGAAGTTCCTGTAAACGGTATCAAACCATTTATGGTGGGTTCTGCTTGTCGGCGGGAAATTCCCGGTTTTTGTCTTAATAGAAAAGCTGCCGGCAGATTTATTGATGAGGTGATTCCAGCAGCTTTATGTAATTTCAAAATTTACTTATAGGCATCACTCCTCCCGGAATGATGATGGTTTATACTCTGTTTTCATCATAATTCCTGATATTGACTTTTAAACGTTACTGTTCAGAGGTTGGTATAACAGCGGGTGATCCGGGTGATTTGACTCGGAGCAATACACTAAAAGCCACGCCGCATCCCGGTAACTTTAACTCATTCAAGGTTCAGCTTCCATTTGGTAAGGTAGCTCGTCAGGAAAAAATGCCCCGCTGAAAAAACCGCGCAGAAAACCGTAAATATGCCCATTATGTTTTTAAACAGGTTCAATCCGTCAATATCACTAAATTGTGTGGAAGTTGCACTTGCAATGACAGCAAGTATAATCAGCGATATGAACTGTTTAACCGCATCAATACCGAGGTACATGGCAAATGAAAGCAGCAGCTTGTGTTTATTGAACAAATGGCCGAGCGAGATTGCTGAGTATATTTGCAGTATACTTAAGGTCAATCCCAGGATCATGAACAGAAGCAGGTTGATGATACCCGGTATTCCGAACAGTTCTTTCAATTGTCTGAAAGCATTTGTGATTTCATGAATGCTGCCTGCCGGTATGAGGATGAGTATTGAGCAAATTGCCACCAATGTGCTTAAGAAGCACCATAGCATTGATACAAGCAGCTTGTTCAATATATGCTGCCATGAATTTACCGGAAGGGTGAACATCAGGTAGCCTTCGTCACCCAGGAGGCTTTTATAGTACCTTTGTATGACCACGATCAGAGTGGCTACAAACAATCCAATAAACAGCGTTACATATATAAACATGGACAAAGCTGATATAATGCCTTTCATGACCGACGAAAAGGAATTGCCGGCCACAGCAGGATTGTTTATTGATGAACTTACAAAAGAAAACTTATTATTCATGTATGGGCTGTATAATGTAAACCTGTTTATTAATGAAAAGATCAATACTGATACATATAGCGGCAAGAACCAGCGTGAAGTGGCCTTTATTTCATATTTCATCAATTTTGCTAGCATCTGAATACCTCCCTGAAAAGTGCGTCAATTGATTTACCCGATTCATCACGGACCTCATCCACCGTTTTTGAAAGGATAACCTGCCCGTCCTTGAGGAAAATAATATCGTCAAGGATTTTCTCTATGTCGGATATCAAATGGGTGGATATAATAACAGTGGCATTTTCACTGTAATTTTTTATTATCGTGTCAAGAATATAATCACGGGCGGCCGGGTCAACACCGCCTATTGGTTCATCCAACAGGTAAAGCTTTGCTTCCCTGCTCATTACAAGGATAAGCTGGACCTTTTCCTTTGTTCCCTTGGACAGGGTCTTAAGCCTCGTATGAGCGTCTATCTTCAGTTTGCCCAGCATATCGTAAGCTTTGTCGATGTTGAAATCCATGTAGAAATCCTTGAAGAATTCCAGTATTTCAGATACTTTCATCCAATTATTCAGATATGTTTTTTCGGGCAGATAGGAAACAATTTTCTTTGTCTCAATACCCGGTTCAAACCCTCCGATTCGTATTTTTCCTTTTGTAGGTGTAAGAAGGTTGTTGCATATTTTTATCAACGTTGTTTTCCCGCTTCCGTTTGGCCCCAAAAGACCTACGATTCTCCCCGCGGGAATATTCAGCGTGACAGAATCAAGCGCTTTTATTGTTCCGTAGTATTTTGAAAGATTTTCACATTCAAGAATGTTATGCATTTTGTACACCTCCTGTCATCCTGGTGATGGCTGATACAATTTCTTTTTCATCGAATCCCAGGCGTTTCATGTTCTGAATAAACTCCTGTATTAGTTCCTGCGCCAGTTTGTCTTTAACTTTCTGAACCATTTTCACATCCTCCGTTACATACCTGCCACTTGTGCGGTTTGTATAAAGCAGTCCGTTTTCTTCAAGTTTTGCAAGAGCTCTCTGCATGGTATTGGGATTTACCGAAGCTTCCTGTGCGAGATCGCGGACAGAAGGAAGCTTTGACCCAAGCGGATAGACCCCTGAACAAATCTTTAGTTCAATCTGTTCAATTAACTGTGTATAAATTGGCCGATCGGGTTTTAGATCCCAGGGCATCATATCCCTCCTTTGTATTGTATTACTGTATTATTGTATTAATATCTTAATACAATAATACGTTATATTCCACGCTTTGTCAACGGAAATTTTATATTACCATTTTCAGGCCTTGTACATATGATGAAGTGAGACAGTAAAAAGGTGGGGTTTTATGATAATAGTGAGGAGAAATGCAATTACAGAGGATTGGTTGTCAGAAAGGTATGGATCCGATGAAATAAAATACCAGATAGCAAATATGATGATGAAGGCAGGCGCTGTTTTTTCGTACAGGAGCGAACAGCTTCTTGACTTTGAAGTATCCATGAGGAAAGAACTGGTAAGGGCTTCGGAACGTCTTAACAACAGTTTTTTCTCATTCAGGCTCTTTAAAGACTCTGTCTGCAATAAAAGGTACTGGGACAGAACCGAAGAGGGAGGATTCAGGCTGAAAAAAGATGCCAGTGCCTATGACGCAGTGCGGGATATACTGAAAAACAGCAGGATGTATGGGACCGAATGCGCTACCGCAATTGTAATTGTTTTTTATCTTGCACTGGTTGAAGTGTATCCAAAGGAATTGTTCAACAGGCTGTTTTCCGATATTTACTTGATGGACTGGAAATACCTGGACAAGGATCTGGGGGTTCGGAACTACCGTGGAGTAAAAGATGCAATACCCGGAGACTGCCTGTATTTCAAGAATCCTGATGTTAACCCGGATACTCCCGAGTGGCAGGGTGAAAACGTGATTAAATTGCTGAATGACTACTATTACGGGCACGGAATCGGAATTAAAACAGCAGACGGAATTATAAGGGATTTGAACAGGAACAGGGCGGCGAATTCCGAAAAATCAGCTTACCTGATGGATTTGATTGTAAAGCCCGATTTCAAATACCTGGGCGAACAATTAAACTGATATTGTTCTAGCACCTAAGCTTTTCGGGATGAATAAAATATAAAAGCAGGCCAAATCAATATCTTCGTGATGAATTGGCCGAAAAGTTTCTGATTGTGGCAGGCAGCTGTCAAAAGGAGATATTATGAATGCTTGTAACGGTAAAAATAAGAAAATATTAGAATTTACCATAGCATTTTTTACATACACTGCGACAGTATACGCACTTTCAGACCTTCATATACTACACCTGAGAAAGGAAGTGTGAATATGCAGCCTGTCCGGATTGCAGCAGGAGACGGAGCCGGTGAACTTTTGAGTTTTTTGCAGAAAGAACTCGTTGAGACAAATGCTGACAGAGAATTATTCAAGGTGAACCAGGAACAGGAAGACGGACTTATTGCTGTAGAATGCACAAAGAAAGACAAGTACAGGGGAAACAGAACTTTCGTCGAGCAATTGTCGCAGGTATTGGCGGATTATTTGATCACTGCCTACGACGGTATGCTGTTAAACCGAATAGCAAAAAAAAACTACGGTTATTTAAAGGCGAATGAACGGAAAGAAATTATCCAAATAGCCCAGAAAAAAATAAAAGAGAATAATCAGAATATAATTGATACCGTTATAAGGATCAGAAGAAAAAACCTGGTTACAAAGAAACTTGCTGATTTCCTGAACCAGAGCAACCATATAATTCTTGAGGGCTTTGTTACATTCAGGATGCAGGAATATGTAAAAGAGCTTGAAGATATCATGGATTGGGCGGTAAGGCAATACCTGATTGAGAAGGAGTACCAGGAATTTATAAAACTGCTGACATGCTTTGTGCAGATGCAAAAGCCCAAATTCAGATGTGTTCACATAATAGCTGAGAAAGATTCCAGCTTCTCGATATACGATGAGAACATGGAAAGAATTTCAGATCAATGGCTGGTAGAAATAGCCGGTGAACACGGAGACGGTATAATCAAGGAGGAGGATCTTCTGATCAGCTTCCTCATATCTGCCGCCCCCAGGCAGATAATCATGCACAATATATCCGATATCAGCAACAAGGAACTGATAGATACCATAATGCAGGTTTTCTCAGGCAGAGTAACAGCATTAAATGATTAATATTGGCACATTTTTCATAAATTTTCATTTTATATTTGTCTTCAAACCTTGTACAGCCAGAAAATTTTGTTGTATAATGTATAGGTGAAAATGCACAAATATGTCTCATTCCCTTTGAATGTTTTGAAGGGAAGGAATGGGGGTATTTTTTTGTCGGCCAAAGTTTTTCAATCCCTGGTGTACCGAATTAAGGAAATCCTGGACTGTGACGTTGATATAACCGATTCCAACGGTGTGGTTTTTGCAAGTACAAGGCGGAATGTAATTGGAGATTATAACGATGAAGTCCTTGAGTTTATAGACTCCAACGAAGACTATACCGAGAAAGAAAATGCAGCTTATATGAAGGTCGGGAACAGGGGCAACCTGGATTTAATCGCAGTTGTCTACGGAAATATAGATCAGCGTAAAAAAGCAATGGAACTGGTTTCCCTGTCCATTGAGAACGCAAGGCTGTATTATGAAGAGAAATTTGACAAGAACAACTTTATCAAAAATGTTGTACTTGGGAACATATTACCGGGAGACATTTCACTCAGGGCAAAAGAATTAAGAGTAAAAGACGACGTCCGCAGAATAATATACTCCATTCACACCGAAAAATCCAGAGACATTCATGCATACAACATTATTCAGAGTCTTTTCCCGAACGATACAAAGGATTTTGTCGTCCTTCTGGATGATCAGAACACTGTCCTGGTCAAGGAGCTAAAGGATAAGGAATCCGAAGACGATATATATCGTAAGGCAAGAATAATTATCGATACATTAAATACCGAGCTTATGGTAAAGGCATCGGTGGGAATAGGCACCGAAGTAACAAGGTTGCGTGATATTTCCCGTTCGTATAAAGACGCTCAGACCGCCCTAGCCATAGGTAAAATCTTCGAGACCGACAAGGATATTGTTGATTACAATCATTTGGGGATAGGCCGTTTAATATACCAACTTCCTACTACTTTGTGCAAGCTCTTTTTGAATGAAGTTTTTAAAGACAACGTTTATGATCATATAGATCAGGAAACAATGATTACCATCAAGAAGTTTTTTGAAAACAGTCTTAATGTCAGCGAAACCTCAAGACAGTTGTTTGTGCACAGGAATACCCTTGTGTACAGGCTGGACAAGATTCAGAAACTTACCGGGATGGATTTGCGTAATTTTGAAGACGCGCTGCTTTTTAAAGTGGCAATGATGGTTAAAAGGTATCTGGATGAAACCACCAGGTGATTAATTTTATTTTTACCTGGGACATGCCGTGATTATCAGAATAACAAAGGATGAACAACATTGATAGAATTCAGGAATGTTACAAAGCTTTATCAAAACGGTTGCGTTGGTTTGCAGAATGCAACGTTCAAGATAGAAAAAGGTGAATTTGTTTTTATTGTAGGCCCGAGCGGGTCAGGCAAGTCCACATTGCTGAAGCTTATGCTTCGCGAGGAAGTTCCCACTGAGGGCGAGGTCTATGTTAATGAATTCAGCATACATGATATGCCAAGAAGGGAAGTACCGTACCTCAGAAGAGGTTTGGGCGTGGTTTTCCAGGATTTCAGACTTCTGCCCAACAAGACGGTTTATGAAAATGTTGCTTTTGCAATGCAGATAGTGGAAGCCCAGCCCAAGGATATCCGCAGGCAGGTTCCTGTTGCTCTTGCCCTTGTAGGCTTAAGCAAAAAGGCCAAGGTATACCCCGACCAGCTTTCGGGGGGGGAGCAGCAGAGAGTGGCCCTGGCAAGGGCTATAGTTAACAATCCTTCTGTATTACTGGCCGACGAACCAACAGGTAACTTGGATCCCGAAACAAGCTGGGAAATCATGAGTTTACTGGATGAAATAAACCAAAGAGGTACTACGGTGATTGTGGCGACTCATGAAAAAAACATAGTGGACCAGATGAAGAAAAGAGTTTTTAATCTTGAATACGGAAGAATTATTCGGGACGTACAGGAAGGGAATTATACAAATGAAGATTAGGACAATAAAATATATTGTAAAGGAAGGGTTTACAAATACACATAGAAACTTGCTGATGTCGCTTGCATCCTTATCCATGGTCATTGCATCCCTTTTGGTATTCGGGATATTCCTGATGCTTATCATAAATTTTTCATACAACCTGAACAGGCTTAAAGCGCAAGTTGAGATTGTGGTTTTCCTGGAAAAAGATATATCCCGGTTGGAAGCCGATGAAATAGAGTTAAAAATAAAAAATGACGAACGGGTTTTAACATATACGAGAATTTCAAAGGAACAGGCGTACGCGACACTGGTGAAAGAATACCTTGAAGATTCCGATCTTATTGAAGGACTTACACCCGATTTTTTAAGCGAATCATTCAGGATACACCTTAAAAATGTTGAAGACAGTTCTGCATTTACGCAAGAGATGAGCAGTTTGCAGGGTGTTGAGGATGTTAACTATCCATATGAATCGCTTAAAAAGCTGAGTACGGTGCTGAACTGGATCAACGCCGGAAGCATGGTTGTACTTACACTGCTTCTCATTATTTCAGTATCCATCATAGCGAATACCATAAAGCTTACGGTTTTCGCCAGGAGGAAGGAAATAGAGATAATGAAATATATAGGAGCAAGCGACTGGTTCATACGGTGGCCGTTTTTTCTGGAAGGAATGATTATAGGTTTTACAGGAGCGCTTGTTTCATTCATCCTGACAAGCTACCTTTATAATTCGGTGGAATCCTATGTAAACGGACAAACCCTGGAATATGGCATTAATGATTTGATCAAACTGGTTCCGCTTGGCAACGTCGGTGGCCAGATTTTTATAATCTATGCCATAATCGGAGTGGTTATGGGCAGCATAGGAAGCGTAATTTCCGTCAGAAAACACTTGAATGTTTAGGGCTTGTTTAGGTATAATTGATATTGGAGCAGTTTCCTACAACAGGAAAAACAGATAGATAAACAATGGAAAATAAACATGCACTGGAGGACAATAATGATGCATAAAAAGCATAGGATGTTTACAACCGGGATAAAACGCGCCTGTTTTGTTTTTACGGTGTTTTCATTGGTGTCAGTCTTGGTTTTTCATGCTTTCGCCAACGATGTATCCACATATCAGAAGGAATTGAAGGAAACTACCTCTGAATTAAAGAATATACAGAAAGAGATTAAAAAAATAGAAGAAAATTTGAACTGGAGAAAATATAAGTTTGAACAAGTTGTTAAAGAGCTAGAAGCAATGGGGTTGAAGAAAGCTGAGATTGAACAGCAGATTCAGCTTCTTGAATCGGCAATAGATTCCCTTGATGAAGCAATAGCATTGGCAGAACAGGAATATGAGGAGCAGGAAGCTTTGCTGAAAGAGCGCCTGCGTGTAATGTATAAATGTACAAGTACGGTCTGGAAACTGGACGAGTTATTCAAAAGCAGAAACTGGAACGAGTTCTTTATACGTATAAAGCTTATGAACGAAATCAGCGAATACGACAAGATGCTGCTGAACAGCGTTGACAAGAAAAAGCAGGAAATTGAAGAACTGAAACAGTTAAGAGAACAGGAAGTGCAAAATTGTATAGAGCAGGCAAGGTATTATACACAACAGATACAGGAGCTTGAAGTATCGAGATCTTCATTGGACGCAGCCATTAAAAAAGATGAGAGAACCAAGGAACAGTATGAAAGAGATGAAGATGAGTTAATCAAAGAGTCCAAACAGCTGGAACAGTTGATTAAGAACCTGGAAAGCCAAAGCAACCTGAAGTTTGGAGGGAAGATGGTCTGGCCCATGCCCACAAACAAAAAGATTTCATCCACATTCGGCAACAGGCTCCATCCGATATATAAGGTGTGGAAAATGCATACAGGTATAGATATCGGTTCAAAATTGAATGAAGGAATTGTTGCGGCCGCCGACGGTGTGGTTATTTTTGCAGGAACACGCAGCGGTTACGGAAATTGCATAATTATTGATCACGGAAGCGGTATTACCACCCTGTATGCCCATATTAACAACCGTGGTATCCTGGTAAAGACAGGCCAAAGCGTTAAGGCAGGCCAAAAAATAGCAAATGCAGGTCAGACAGGAGTTGCCACAGGACCTCATCTGCATTTTGAGGTCAGAAAGAACGGAACACCGCAGAATCCTCTTGAATACGTAAAACCATAGATATATATTTTGGTTTTGTTTGAATAGAGCTGTGCTTAAACCCCGGGTAACCGGGTATTTTCTTTTAAGCAGCACAAATTTGACTTTTACGCGAGACATTTTAATCAACATGGTAAATATATATTTATATGTAGAGTTTTAATGCATGCTGCAATAATTTCGTAATAACTCATAAATTAAGTATGGGAAGTGTTAAAATGAAAAAGAACTGGTTATTTGCCCTTGTTTGTTTTGTTGTTGCCATTACTTTTTTTGCTGCGGGTTTTTTCACAAACAATCTTGTGGAAGCGTTGAATCCGAAATATGAAATCCTGTTCAGCCAGAATGTGTCCAGGGAAAACATCATAAATTTCAACAGGGTTAAGTCCCTTCTGTTAAGCAGTTACTACCAGGAAATAGATGAAAATACGCTTCTTGAAGGTGCTATAAAAGGAATGGTTGATGCGGTCGGTGATCCGTACACCGTTTATTATACTCCTGAAATGATGAAAAGCTTTATGGAGCAGCAGACCGGGAGTTATGTCGGTATAGGAGTTACCGTTTTCCTGGATGATGACGGATTGGCCACCGTTGCCGATATCTTTGACGATTCGCCCGCAAAAGCAGCCGGAATGCGAAATGGTGACAAGATTGTCATGGTTAATGGAGAGGATGTTACATCAATAACCGATCTGAACCTGATTGTTCAGAAAATAAAGGGGATGCCTGATACCGAGGTCACACTCACCATATTCAGGCCCGAAGTCAATAATTACGTGGAGCTTTCAATGGTCCGGAAAGTAATCAACCTGGTATATATTGAAAGCAGGATGATAAATGATAACATAGGCTATATACAGTTGAAACTGTTTGACGAAGACATTACGCAGGACTTTGTGACTCATGTCAACAGGCTCCTTTCCCAGGGTGCGAAAGGCCTGATCCTGGATCTGAGGAACAACCCGGGCGGTGATTACAGCCAGGTAGTCCGCATGGCAGATATCATCGTTCCCGAAGGTTTGATAGTTTACACCGAGGACAGGAATGGAAACCGCAATGAGGAAAAGTCCGACTCTCGTGAACTTAACATACCGCTGACAGTGCTGATCAATGAATACAGCGCCAGCGCTTCCGAGATTCTTTCAGCGGCAATAAAGGACTATCAAAAGGGAACCCTTATAGGCAAAACCACTTTTGGTAAAGGGCTTGTTCAGTCCATAATACCACTTGAAGGGAATGCCGGACTGAAGTTTACTTCTGCAAGATATTTTACACCTTCGGGTATAAGCATACACGGGGTGGGAGTTACACCCGATATAGAGATAGAAAATGATGAAAAATACAAGTATTACAGCATTGATGAAATTCCTGAAGGAGAAGATAAGCAGTTATTGAGGGCGATTGACGAGGTAAGCAGAATGATTTCAGAGAAGGAATCCAAAAAATGAGCGAAATTGGTCCTGCCAAGGCAGGACCAATTTCAAGTTTATAGTATACGTGCATCCGCCTGGGGGTATAATACTCTACGAGGTGGTTATTTATGGCATCAAAAAAAAATGAAAAACTGAAGCTGGAAATTGCAAAGGAACTGGGACTTTTGGAAAAAGTACAAAAGGAAGGCTGGAAAAGCTTAAGTTCAAAGGAAACCGGCAGGATAGGCGGTTTACTGTCAAAAAGAAAAAAGCTTGGATAAAACAGGTGTCATAAACGGTTTGCAATTAATCCGGATATTGTGTGGGGGTTCAAATGTACAGCGATTTTGCCTATGTTTATGATCGCTTGATGAGGGATATGGATTATTCAAAACTGGCTGATTATATTGAAGTCTTGTTGTCGAAATACGGAGCAGCAAAGCCGAAGCTTATGCTTGACCTGGCATGTGGTACCGGCAGCCTGACATTGGAATTTGCAAGAAGGGGATATGACATGATAGGCATTGATGCATCCCCGGATATGTTGAATTGCGCGCTGGAAAAGTCCATGGATCTCCAGGTGTCTCCATTGTGGGTTTGCCAGGACATGAGAAATTTCGAGCTGTATGGAACGGTTGATGCCATTGTATGCACAATGGACAGTCTGAATTACATTACCGATTTCGCCGATTTGAAATCCATATTCAGGCTTGTAAAAAACTACTTGAACCCGGGCGGCCTTTTCATTTTTGATATGAATACTCCGTACAAGTTTGAGAACATCCTGAACAACAACCTGTTTTACGAAATCGGGGATGATATTGCATATTTATGGAGGAATGCCTATAACCCGGATACCAGGATTTGCACCCTCGATTTAACCTTTTTCGTCAGGGAAAGGGGCGGTTTGTATAACAGAATTGAAGAGGAGCAGCAGCAAAAGGCCTGGAGTTATGATGAGGTAAAAGCAGCACTTGATGAGTCGGATTTGAAGCTGATGGATATTTTCGAGGAATATACCCAGAATCCTCCTTCTGAAAAATCAGAGCGCTGCTTTTTCATTGCAGGATTACCTGGCTGATATGTTAGATTGCCTGTTGTGCAATATCGGTACCATCCTTTTCCTTAATACTACCGATATGGAAGCCACAACCGAATATAAAATCAGGTCTTTCAGGAAATAAAGAGACATGCTTGATGCAAGAGCCCAAAATCCAATTGGGCTTTTGTTGTAAAAATTATATACCAGGTACATATGAAGTATTCCAAGCGCGTACTGGACGATAAGGCCCAGGTATGACGCCATGAAAGCTTTTACATATGTAAAGGCACTGTTTAATTCTGTAACCTTTCCGATTATGAATGCAGTAGCGGCAAACCCGATTAAGAAACCGAATGTTGGCTGGAAAATATACTGGGGACCCGAAGGCATTGTGAAAACAGGCAATCCTGCAAGTCCCATGACGATATAAAGGGCCACTGCACCTGAACCGTATTTTGAGCCCAGCAGAAGCCCGGCCATTGCACAAAAAACGCCCTGCAAAGTAAACGGTACGGGGAAGAAGGGATTTGGAATTTTTATAAATGCCCCGACAATAATCAGTGCGGTAAAAAGAGCAACAAGAATCATGTTCCTGGTTTTGGAATTATGTACCATCATTTCACCTCGTAATGAAATTAAGTATACATCCGGATGTTTTTTATGATGATACAATAAAAAAATGGAAATGTCAACCTCAAATTATTTGCAGGTTAACAATCAGTGATTTAATATAGTTATTGTCAGATGTACCGGTCGGTAATATCCATCTGCGGTCCTGCTCCGGGTTATAATCAATTTATCATGGCCGGAGCATCTGATTATATGTTCGGCCGGGCTTTGAAGTATATTGCTTTGTGTCAAACCACCCGAATCACCCATTATTGAGCTAACCTCTGAAAAGTAAGATAATAATACCGATAACAGGTTATATGTTATCCCTCAGGAATCGTTTAACCAACCTGATATCGTCTCCAAAGAGGTAAAGAATATCATAATCGCCAAGGATGCGTGACTCAACCCGCTCGGAATATATCGTGTGCAGGTCGCGTGGTTCAAGGTTTGTAGCTAAAATTGTCTTGCATGGTGTTGTAATATTCCTTGCGCTTCTGTAATCCAAAAGGGTTAATAATTCCGTGTATTTGGCCGCACTCGGTGATTCGGTACCAAGATCGTCTATAATAAGTAGTTCGGTGTTAAGTATATTCTGGTAGGCGTTGTCCTGTTCGCTGCTGTCGAATTGATATTTGCTCCTGTAAATAATATCAAACATTGCAGGAGCAGGCAGATACAGGACGGTATGCCCTTTTTTCAGGATTTCCAGCGCAATGCATTTGGACAGGAACGTTTTCCCAACCCCCGTGGGCCCGGTAAAGTAAAGATTGGGGCAGCTTTTGTCTTCAAAGTTGTTTACAAAGTCAAGGCATTTCTGTTTCACCCTCAGGGCCTGGGTCCTTGGAGTAATATTGTAATTTGAACCTTCGGGAATGTTATCCTGGTAATAGAATTCATTAAAGAATTCAAAACCGGTCTGGCCATCACTGTTCAGGTTTGAAACATCATAAAACCTTTCAATGAGAAGCTGACGGTAGCAATGGCACGGTATTGTACCGGGTTTCCCTTCGCTGTCAAGAACAAACCCGGTATCATTGCAGTTTTTGCAGGTATATTCAACCTCGAGGTAGTTGGCAGGAAAGCCATTATCGGTCAGTAGCTTCTTCTTTCGCTCAATCAGTCTGTTTATTTTCTCTTCAAAAAAACCGGCGCAGTCTAGTGTCAGCTGCTGCTTTATGGCTTCGCGGGTAAACGACAGGCCCAGCTCTGCAATTTGCTGATCCAGTATTTTTATTTCGGGTATTTTCCGGTAAACTTCTTCTTTTCTTTGTTCCCGGGCTGTTATAGCGTTTTCCCTGCGCTTATTGAATTCTCTCTTTAACTCCTGCCAGTTGGTATTCATAAACCCCTCCTGCTTAATTTATCAGGCAATTGGTTTTGATGTCCAGAAGATTGGTTCGCAAGCGGCCTGCTTCGGGTGTTTTGCCTTCCCGGGCAACAAAGCACGTACTTCTATACACGCTTTTAGTCCTAAAATAGTTCAGGTGCGATGTCTCCATATCCGGGGCCGCTCACTTTCACGCTCATAATTACACGGGATGCGGAAAGGCTTCGAAGCGTGTTGCCCTTTGTTGGCAAAATAATCCGAATCACCCGCTGTCATACTAACCTATGAACAGTAAACCAATTGTAATAATTGTATATTATTTAAAAGCCGAATTCTTGATTTTTTCATAAAAGTCGTTGTCATATTCCCGTTGACTGAAATTATTTTTTTGCGGCACTTTTGCAGCTGCGGCTTCCTTCTTCGGTGTTGTTTCCTTCCTGGATAAATAAGCAATTACATCGTCCTTTGTTTTAAGTCCGGCATCGTGCCAGTCGGTCAATATTTTATGTATATACCTGAAGTTCAGGTCCGGCTTTCCGGATGTTTTTTTGAGGGCCAGTTCAATTATATCCATTCCATAGCCATACTGGTTGGCCCATATATCCACAAACTCCTCTTCGAAAACCGTAAGACTCCTGTTGAAACGCAATACCTTGGATATCTGGTAGCTTAGGTCCCTGGTCCGCTGGAAAATCTCCATGTATTTTTCCAGCTCTATGTGGGATGTAATATTGCGCTTGGCCCAGCTGGACGCGACCTGGCTTATGTATTTCCTGTTCATGGCATTCCTGTTGTAGCAATACTGGAATAACGAAATCATGACATCTTCATCGAAATTATACTGGCTGAACAGGTTGTCGATAAAAGTATACCAGCTGCCGGGCATGCTGCCCTGGAAGAACATCTGGTTCATTGACTGTATGCATTGGCTTCTGCGTTGGTTAAACTGGGTGTTGGACAGTGCCTCTTCAGGTGTTGACTCCTCTTTTTTACGATATAAGCGGTTTAACAGCTTGTCCTTCACATTGGTAAAAGTTATGCCCGTATGGGTGCGGACAAGCAGCTCCTCGTTCTCAAGAAGTACGAGTGCTGCGTTCAGCGAATCTCGTGACATGCCAAGCCTTTTTGCAAAATCATCCAATGTGATGCTTTTATTGTATTTGCATAAATAAAGCCCGTATATATAAACCTTCACACAGTCTGACGGAAGTGACGGCATTATATCATATATAAACACATCGGGAACGGGTGTGTCCGAAAACAGCATATCTGTGGAAAGTTGAAACTCCATGCCTATTCTCCATTCAATTAACAGAATAATTTCGGTTTGTATAACAAGTAATGCGTCCCCTGTTTAAAAAGATGAGGACAAGCAAAAAATAATCCGGTTTTATTATATCATGAATACAAGAAAATCGTAAGATTTTCTCCCGGATGCAGCCGAAAGGAGCCTGTAATCAACTTACCGCCAATAGGGGTCGGTTCTCAGTATCCATCTGCAAAATCACCCTAATCACCCTGCGTTATTCGAACCGCTGAACAGTAATGCAGTCAATGGTAAGAATTCATGATAAAATGCCCCGGTGTACCGGCACGTAATTTTAGTATATGGTTAAGATATTATACCATAAAAAAGAGAATCAACATATGATTCATTTTTATAGAAAGCGAACTTACCGGCATAACAAGAATCTAACACGGCTAGGCAGATAAGTACAATGCTGCAGCATTATAATTTGATGTAAGAATAAAAGACCGCTTATGATGCGGTCTTTATCTTTCAACGATTTTCTTCACCACCGTTTCGTTTGCAAGCATATCCCATATTTCGGGGTCTTCCATTCCAAGCCTCCAAAGCGCAACCCCGTTAATGCCCATGTTCCATGCTGTTCTTACCTTCATGCGGATACTCTCTGCGTTTTCAAACCATACCTGGTGCTGTTGTCCCTGGGCATCTGTATAGGCGAACCATGGCGTTTGCTGGCGCATATCGAACTGAATTGTGGCGCCATACTGGTTGGCGAGCTGCATAGCCCTGTCAAAGGAAACATATGAGTTCCTGTTTGTGGTTAAGTTGAAGTCAAAACCGAATACCGAGACGGCTGCTGCTATTTTATACCAGGGCATTTTGGTTTTCGTGTAATCCAGCACCCTTCTCATCCACGGAATGGAAACAGGAGGACCGGGAGGACTTCCGGGCCAGCCATATTCGTTATACAGCATGACAATGAACTCATCCACCGCACTTCCAATAACTGCATAGTCAAACGGGTCGGAGAAGGGATTGAATGGTTCATCACTTATTCTTGAAGGAACAGATGCAGACAAATAGTACCCTCCTGGCCTGAATGCTTCGGCAATATCAACATAAAGCCGGGCAAGATTTGCGCTGTCTTCTGTATAAGCATCTTCAATATCAATATTAATTCCGTCAAAATTATATTGTTCAACCAGCTGGACCAGGTTTTGCGCAAATGTCCTGCGGTTCTGCGGAGAAGAAACCAACTGCCGCACAAGCTCCTTCGCCAGGGCCGTTCCGCCGGGACGATAAAGCAGGTTGTGGACAACAGGAACAACCTTAATATTATTGCGATGGGCAATTGCCACAATCACCCTTAAATCCTGATCCGTAAACTGGAAGAACTTGTCGATTTGGGTGGGATTGTTGCGGCTTATCTGGTAGAAGAACGGATTAACAGTGGACAGCTGGGATACGTTTTCAACAAATGATGCATAGGAACCCGGCAGTCCAGGGCCTTCAGCAACTGTGTAAAAACCGATAATCGGCTGAATGGGTCTGCTGCTGTCATGTGCGTTTATTATGACTATATTCTCGGATATCCACCCGATTGTACCGTTGAAAAGACCTACCTGGTACCAGCCATTTCTGTAACCGGTGACAGGAAGGCGTGCTCCCTGCTGCATTACAGCAACCGCTGAATAATTGGTTCCAGGTCCGCTTCTTATATTTGCCGCTTGTACATTAACAATAACCTCGGTATAAAAAGGTACCAGGATTCTTTGCCCCGCATATATAATGCTGTTTTCTATCCCGTTAAGTTCTATCAGGCTTGGGATTGTAGTGCTGAAAAGGCCGGCAAGCTTATACAGTGAGTCGCCGGGCTGGACTATGTATTGGAACACTCTGCCCGGAACAGGAGGAATATAAAGTACCTGGCCGATGTTCAGGGTTGTGCTTTGGAGTTTATTGGCCTGCTGGAGAATTTCAACGGTTGTTCCGAACCTCTGGGCTATTTTATACAGGCTGTCCCCTGCAATGACGGTATACCACATAAAAAACACCTTTTAACTGGATTCTTTATTAAACAGTATATGATAAAATTACCATTAGGTGATGATAAGTTTCCAGCTTCGCCGATATAATAATCATGCCGTCCTGTGACGATATAAATAATGAGGTGTATCTGTGCGACAGCTTGTTATGGACAAATGAAACGCTGTAACAGTCTACCCGGGAATTTACGGGGTAAGGTTTACTGTCCGCTGAAGAAACGGACGGCGGAGAACCTTATGGGTCCCCGCTCGCCGGTGTAGTCCGGTCATATGAAATTGCAGCGCAATTTCGTTGGTTGTTCGGAAAAGTATTTCAATCTATCGACTTGTGGGGTGTAGTTGAGTGAAACAGATTAAAAGGTTTATATCGGTATTTGTAAGTGTCGTTATTCTTCTGGGAATGATTGCACCTTCGGTGCAGCCTTCCTTTGCTGCAAATAATGTTTTCAATCCGACTTTTACATACAATGAATCCACCGGGAAATGCGATATTACATGGACTCCCATTGACGGTGCGGAAAGCGTTACCGTATCATG
>Ga0134095_1000171_pt1 | contig 74610 bp, 75 predicted proteins | sample 6_2taG_FD_94449 | JGI IMG/M metagenome (GOLD analysis project Ga0134095, IMG submission 94449) | Switchgrass degrading microbial communities from high solid loading bioreactors in New Hampshire, USA - 6_20_20_110_A2 metaG | ecosystem: Engineered > Bioreactor > Semi-continuous > Anaerobic >... | reverse complement strand
TCTTAAAATGTTTTTTGAAGCTTCTGTTGGGTTTTCCAGGCCTTTTACATACTCAATAATTTCAAATTCCTGATTTGACCTTGTTTTGTCTGAGGATAAATGCTCTGAATAAACTTGGTGAAGTCCAACATGATCTCCATATAAAGTATCCGGTCCAAATGCAACATGATCAATCCCTACCAAATCAACTATATATTTAAAGTGCTCCATATAGGAATCAATGGAATGTTTTATATGATTTTTGGTCAAGGTTGTGTGAGGAGCTGCTTCTATTCCAATAACTCCCCCTCTTTCTGCACATGCCTTTAACACCTCATCCGGGAAAAGCCTTTTACTATCCCATAAGGCTCTTGCACCTACATGGCTCAAAAAGATAGGATGTTCACTTTCATTAATCACATCCAGTGTAGTTTTATATCCCGTATGGGAACAATCTATTGCCATTCCAACATTGTTCATTCTTCTTACAACCTGCCTGCCAAAATGAGTAAGGCCACCATCCCTGTCTTCTCTAATACCTGAACCTAATGCATTTGATTCACTATATGTTATCCCCATCATTCTCACACCAAAACCATATAGTATTTCTATTCTATCCAATTCATTTTCAATAGGGGCTGCTCCTTCTATGCTGGCAATCCAAGCAATTTTCCCTTCTCTATGAGCTCTATAGATATCTTCAACTGTTTCACATTTTATAACCATATCCTGATGGGCAATATCACATAATCTCATCCCCAGGTCATGAAGTACTTCTTCCCATTTCCAGCCGCTTTTGGAATATATAGTACATGTACCGTCAAGCATGTTATCAAACACTGCATCATAATATGACTTTGATAGTGCTTCATAGGCACAGTGATCTCTACCTTCTCTAGTATATTCAAAAACTTCCTCCAGGTTTTCCGGCAAAATAGTTGGATGTTCATGCAGGGATATAAATATACTATCTCTTGCCAGCCTTATAACCCTCTCTTCTTCCTCTGGGCTTAATGGAATCAGATACTCGTCAACCCTGTTTAATTGTTTAGCCATTTTAAATCTCCTAAAGTCTTGCTGATCAAGATAAGTATAAGCCTTATAATTGTCATACTTTTTATTTATTTCCATAGCTATACCCCACTATTTTTTAAATATAAATCATCTAAATTTGCTACTTTCCCACTACTTATTTTAACTGGAGTTGCAAAGGCTATTTTGGAATGCATTAATCCACTTCCTACTAATGCCTCTGCTACCTTTAAACCAACTTTAGATGGATTAACTACAGGAACACCTACTGCCTTTTCTATTTCTTCAGCTACATCCAAAAAACCCATGGTCATACATCCAAGAACCAGACAATCTGCCCTATCCTCTTTTACTGCCTTTTTACCTAATTCAATTATCTTCCTTAATGATTCATCTCTATTTACTAATAGCTCTAAAACAGGTATATTTACTGAAACTACAGAAGCCAATTTCTCCAGGACTCCAGCTTTATAAGCCTGTTCATAGCTGCTGGCTACCATGCTATCTTCTATAGTTACTATAGAAAATCTGTGTCCCAGCATAGCTCCTACCAGCATACTGGCTTGACCAGGGCCAACTACCAGCATTTTGGTGGTAATTTCCCTCATTGCATCCAATCCTGGATCTCCGGCACAACCAAGAATAGCTGCATCATACCCTTTTCTTTCTGCATCATATATCAGCTTTGCAGCACCAGGTATGCTTAAGTACTCTTCATACATGCTTTCAATAGACGCAGGTCCTTCCTCTGCTGCCATTATATCTACTTCAGTTTCGGGAAAGGCCCACTTTTTTAAAAGCTGTCCCCTTCTCTTTACTTCGCCTTTTTCCATAGGTCCAGGTACAACATAAACAATTTTCACAATAAACCCTCCTTTTATGCTATGACCAAACTTCCTTAAGAACCCTTATTATATTTCCTCCCATTACCTTTTCTATATCTTCACGTGAATAACCCGCCTTTACTAGATATCTCAATACATTCTTGGAGCCTTCAGTTGGATTCTCAATGCCTTTTACATATTCAACTTCCTTGAATTCACTTGTATCTCCCTGGGTTCCCTTTGTTGATAAGTGAGCTGCATATGCATGATGTAAACCTACATGATCTCCATATAGTGTATCAGGGCCAAATGCTACATGGTCTATCCCCACAAGGTCTTTTATATATTCAAAATGTTCCATATATGAATATATGGAATGATTAGGGTTGTTCCTAGTCAATGTAGTATGTGGCGCTGCTTCTATGCCTATTACTCCACCCTTATCAGCACATGCCTTTAAAACATCATCCGGAGCAAGTCTTTTACTATTCCATAAGGCCTTGGCACCGATATGTGACATGAATATAGGCTTTTTGCTATATTTAATTACATCTTTTGTAGTTTCTATACCAGCATGGGAGCAATCTATTGCCATCCCTACCTTATTCATTCTCTCAACAGCTTTTTTCCCGAAAGAAGTAAGGCCACCATCCCTGTCTTCTTTAAGACCTGAACCTAATGCATTAGATTCGCTATATGTTATTCCCATCATTCTTACACCAAAGCCATATAGTATCTCAATTCTATCCAGTTCATTTTCAATAGGGGCTGCTCCTTCTATTACAGGAACTAATGCAATCCTTCCTTCTCTATGAGCCCTGTATATGTCGTCAACCTTTTCACATCTTATTATAAAATCCTGATGGGCCAGGTCACACAATCTCATACCCAGATCATGAAGCACTTCTCCCCATTTCCAACCACTTTTAGAATATATAGTGCAGGTTCCATCCATAAGATTGTCAAATATACAATCCCAATAGCTTCTTGAAAGTGCTTCATAGGCGCATGGCTGTCTTCCTTCCCTGTTAAATTCGAATATATCTCTCTCTAAATTCTTAGGAAATAAAACTGGATGCTCATGTAATGAGATGCAGATTATTTCCGCTGCCAGCTTTTCTACCAGCTTTTCCTGATCTTCATTCAATTCTATTAAATACTCGGGAAATATCTTGTCTCCATCGCATAATTCAAAGGCTCTATAATCAACTCCTGCCTCCAAGTATTGATATGCCTTATACCCCTTATACTGTTTATGAAGTCCCATTATAATACCTCCTCTTGTATTGTATATGTACTACTGCCAGAATTGGCAGTAGTACTTGCTTTCAGTTGTTATTTCCTTATATAAACCTGTGAAAGTGATGTTGGGTTTATTATTCCTTCCAAAATGGATGGTAGTTTTACAAACCCTTCAAACTTATTGTTATATGCAAAGTTATTCTTCTTGACTACTAAAGGTATATCAGGTATATCCTTAGTAATCTCTTTTTGGAAAATATCCATAAAGTTCATTGTTTCTTCTTCAGTTATTGCAGATTTCATTTTCAGCATTGCATCGTCTGCAACCGGATTATTATACCCCATCCAGTTTAAGCTTGCTGTTGACAGAAACAATGTTGCCATTGAAGATTCAACATCATCAATTGCACCCCAGGTATTTATCGTAAGCTGCCAATCGCCGGTATTATACAGCTTATCTGTTTGCAGAGACTTGTCCATTGGTTCTGGAATAAGCTCTATTCCAATTGCCTTCATGTTGTCAACTAGAATTCTGGAAACTTTTTCATGAGCGGTTATAGAGTTGGCAAACATTACCTTAAAGCTTAGATTTTCTCCGTTTGGAGCATTGAGTATGCCATCATTGTCTGTATCCTTATATCCTGCATCAGCAAGTATTTTCTTAGCACCTTCCACATCATAGGATGGGAAATAGTTGCCAATTTGATATTTTTGATATACTGGTGAAATTATTCCAGGCATTTCTTCTGCTGCACCATCAAAGGCAAAGTTGACAATTTGGCTTCTATCAATAGCCATTGCCATGGCTGTTCTAATACTTACATCCTTTAGTAATGGATCCCTGAGATTTATAGCTAAATGTTCATAACCTAAATCCTGATTCTGAACTACATTGAATTCACTGCTTCCTTCAAATTCCTTAGCTGCAGTAGCAGGAATTTCCTTGGCAGTTACATCTATATCTCCTGATTTCAGAGCTAAAACCATAGTATTTATATCGGGATAAGGTTTAAATATAACCTTCTCCAAATATGGCTTCCCTTCAGGAGATAGGAAGAACTCGTCAACCCTTTCCAGAATATAGTATTGTCCTCTTTCATATTCAGTAAGTTTAAATGGCCCGAATCCTACAGGATTCTCATTAGCATAATTCTTTATGTCATCAATTTCAGACCATATATGAGCTGGTACTATTCTCTGCCAGTAGCCTATAGTTGTTATAAAGGTAGGGAATGGTTCCTGCAGCCTAAATACTATTGTTTTATCATCTGGAGTTTCCCATGTTATATTATTGAGTACTTCATACTGCCACTGCAGTTTTTGCTCATATAGCACTCTATAGGTAAAGTCAATATCTTTAGAAGTAATAGGTGTACCATCCTGCCACTTTAATCCATCCTTCAAAGTAACCGTCACAGTTAAACCATCTTCTGAAATTTCAGGTTCCTCTATTATGTAGGGTACCTTGTTTCCATTTTCATCTAGTTTCATCAATTTTGGATAAATGAGATTTAATATCCATGAACCTGCAATATCATTACCAGTCAATGGATTTAATGTATCTGGATCAGCATATGTTCCAATGGTTATAGTACCTCCGAATTTACTGCTTTCAGAAGTCTGCTCCCCATTTTTAACTTCATTGCCCTGATTGTTTGCACCAGCTTCATCACTTTTTGAACATCCAACAAATGTACTTAAAATCAAGGTTAAACATAGTACAATAATCAATATCCTTTTCATTTTACTTCCCCCTCTTTAAGTTACTTATTTAATAGAATTTCTCCAGATAAGGTTTTTAAAACTCTTCCCTCGTCTAAAGCCACTTTTCCATTCACCAGTACATATTCAACTCCTTCAGCAAATACCAAAGGGTTAGAATAATCTATTTCTGTTGGCGAAGGATATCTGTAATTATCAAGATCAATAACAGCTATATCAGCCTTCATTCCTTCCTTTAGCAGTCCTCTGTCATTTAGCCTGAACTGCTGGGCTGCCAGTGAGGTATTCCTTCTTACAATCTCCTCTACCCTAACACCTCCTTCTCTATACATGTTCATAAAGTGAGCAAATCCTCCTCGCCTCTGCAGCTCATACCATGAGCCTGGGTCCCATGGTTCTCCAAATATAATGTCAGTTCCAACCATGACTAATGGATTCTCCTGAATATTTTTTGGATGTGGTCCTAAAGGAAAATCTGCTCTGCTAGGTCCTCCCAGCCAGAATGTATAATTATCATTATCATCAGCCAGTAAATCCAATAGAAGCTCCTTTAGATTATCGTATCCTCTATCTTTTGCAATATCTTCAATGCTCTTTCCTTCAATGCATGGATTTCCTGTATTAATGACAAAAACTTTATTCATGTCATTTCCAAAAATATAGGCATCCTGCAGAATTACTTTCCTTCCCTCGGCAGTCTTTAACGCCTTCTTAACTCCCTCAATGCCTTTGTCAAATAACTCTGAGGAAATGGACATAATAAACTGAATTAGTCTATCCTTGCGTGTACAATGCCCTGTACTTCTTGGTATAGTATCTATTGCTATTTCAACTCCCCTTTTTCTTGCTTCAAGTACTGCATCAAAAGATTCAGGGGAAGTTGAGGTTAAATGAGACACTTGTACTCTTACTCCAGATTTTTCCCCTATTTCAATTGCCTCAAGGGTAGATTCAAGATAGCCTATATAATACCTGGCATGAGTCGCGTAAACACCATCATATTTTGCAACAATCTTTGCACATCTGATTATTTCTTCTGTATCAGCATATCTGCTGGGAATATATGATAATCCTGTAGAAATTCCCAAAGCACCCTGCTCCATACCTTCTTCGATATATCTCAATATTGCCTTTTCTTCCTCTGCTGTTGGTGGCCTGTCTTTGGATCCGCCCATTGCAGTCCATCTAATGGTTCCGTGTCCAAGCAACAGCCCCATATTGATATTTAAGCCCTTGCTTCTTGCTACATCACAATACTCACTAAAATTGTTCCATTTTGGCTGTTCTCTGTTATATTTTTCCTGTGCTTCCTTTGTAATCAATCCATTCTTGTAGTAGTACTCATATACATTTGATGAATCTAAGGGAGTGATTGAATGTCCGCAGTTTCCACATATAACTGTTGTAACTCCCTGTTTAAGGAATACATCAAATGAATTATCGTTTAGAATTGTAGTTTCCCAGTGTACATGTGGGTCTATAAAGCCTGGAGATACCATCTTTCCCTTTGCATCTATAATTCTTTCAGCATTTTCATCAATTTTAGTAGCTATTCTTGCAATTTTATCTCCTTTAACTGCTATATCTCCATGAAATCCGGGATTGCTTGTTCCATCTACAATAAAGCCATTTTTAATAATCAGATCATATCCATTCACAAAATATGTCCCCCTTTATATATTTATTGTGCAGTATTCCAAATCCTTAGGAAATTTTGTCAACACTTCGCATCCATCCTCTGTTATCAAAACAGTATCTGAATGTCTAAACCCTGATAATCCTTCTATATATATTCCTGGTTCACTTGAAAAAATCATGCCTGGCTCCATAACTGTTTCATCTCCTGCAGCAATATAAGGAGGTTCGTGTTCTTCCAGCCCCTTACCATGCCCTGTTCTATGCTTGATATAATCTCCATATCCCAATTCAGTGATATACCTTACTACTTCTTTCTCTACCTCCTGGCAGATTGCCCCTGGCTTCATCAGCTGAATAGCATATTGCTGCGCCTTCTTCATTGCTTCAAAAGCCTCAATTCTTTGTTTGTCAGGCTCTCCAACAAAGAATGTCCTCTCGCATTCTGTTCTATATCCCCAAACATTTGTCCCGCAGGATAAGATCATAGTATCCCCTTTTTCAACTTTTTTCCCGCTTGGCAAGGCATGAGGCATACAGGTTCGTATACCACTTGGCACTAATGCACCTGCAGGACCACCTGGAACATAAATTATCTCTCCTAAATCTAATATCATCTTGTCTACCGTTTCTGTAATAATTCTATTGAGAAGCCCCAGTTCAGTTACTCCTGGTTTTAGCATTTCCCGTCCTTTATCTACAATGTAGTCAGAATAAAAGGCTGAAAGCTTTAACATCTTTATCTCTTCTGCAGATTTAATTTTTCGAAGGTTCATTATATGGTCATCAATTGATACATGACTGAAGATTTCGCTTATTCTCTTGTATCCATTCAAATCCAATTCATCCACAGCAACCCTATTAATACCAGAATGCAAGGATTTCAGGTTTCTTTGAAGAAAATCATACAAATCAGCTTTTGAGCTATAATCATCATCATATGCATATACCCTGTCAAGCTGTTTTAACTTGCAGGCTTCATGATATTCCATTTTAGGTGTAAATCCGTAGGTCTTCCCTGTCTTATGTATAAAAATTACCACCGGCCTTTTCCCTGGATAGTAATACAATCCTAAATAAAACACATTGTAGGGATTGAAAACCAAAAACCCATCTAAATCCTTATAATTCACATAATCAACTATCTTGCTGATTCTACTTCTATATTCTTCTAATGAAAATCCTCCCACATTATCCCTCCTATTCTCTACTAATTCTTGGATTAAGAGCATCTCTTACTCCCATGCTTAGGAAGTTAAATGAAATCACAAAGAATATGATAGCCAGACTTGGAAATAGCGAGTACCACCATGCTGACCCAAAAGCCCCGCTCTGATAAGCATTATGAAGTATCTTTCCCCAGCTATGGGTAAGAGGATCTCCCAGCCCTAGAAAACTAATGGAAGATTCAGTTACTATTGATGATGCCATAACTATAGTTAAGTTAATGAAAACCGGAGTACTAGCATTTAACAGAACATGCTTGAGCAAAATGCTTTTAGTTTTGATTCCTAGGCACTTTGCAGCTTCTATATACTGCATACCGCAGACTTTTAATGTAGAAGATTTTGTTATTCTTGCTATAGATGGCCAGGAAAAAATACCAATTATAAAAGCAACCATATTAATACTGTTTGATTCTGCAATGGCAGCAATTATTATCATCAGCGGAAGCATGGGGATTGTAAGGAATATATCAGTAATTCCCATTCCAATGGTGTCAAATATTCCTCCATAATATCCTGATATAAGCCCTATTGGCACTCCTATTGCTAATGCCAAGATAACTGCTATTATACCAACCTTTATTGAAGATCTGGTGCCCCATACCACCTGAGAGAATAAATCCAATCCCATATCATCTGTTCCAAATAAATGCTCAGATGAAGGTTTCAACAGCTTATCTTCATAATTTCCATATCCTGATACCGGTTCGGCTATAACTGGGGCAAGTATAGCTACAATTACTAGAAAAATAACCCCAAATAACCCTATCATCCCGATTTTATGGTTTAAAAATGCCTTTATTTCCTTTTCCCATCTCTTTCTAAAGCTTGATTTCTTTTTCAATTCCAGCATTTTACCACCTCTATTCCAGTTTAATTCTTGGGTCTAAATAAGCACACAAAATATCTGTTATGATGTTCATAATGATTACGCTTAATGCAAGAATTATAAATGCTCCTTGAAGAATAGGAAAATCTTGCTGACTAACAGCCTGATATATCATTCTTCCTACCCCTGGATAGGCAAATACAGTTTCTGTTAATACTGCTCCTCCAACCATTCTTCCTATCATTAATCCTGCTGTTGTAACAGTAGGTATCATGGCATTTTTGGAAGCATGCTTCCACAGTACCCTCATCTCTTTCATTCCTTTAGACCTTGCTGTTCTGATATAATCCTCAGATAGAACATCAATTACACTGCCTCTGGTATATAGAACATAGTTAGCAAGATAAATTGACATAAGCGTAATAACAGGCAAAATTAGATGCTTGCCTACATCTAGAAAATATTCAAGCCCTCCGTCAATACCAGGTGTATGGGCTCCTCCTATAGGAAGTATGGCAAGATTGTATCCAAATATATAAAGTAACGTAAATCCAAGCCAGGGTACAAAAATAGAAATACCAAAAATGGCAACTGCATTTACTATCTGATCAAACAGACTTCCTCTTTTATGACCAGAATATATGCCTAAAGGAATACCCACTGCCATAGTAATAAATTGTGTAATTGTCATTAACAATAAAGTCCATGGAAGCTTTTCCATGATGATATCCATAACTGGCCTCTTTTGCATAAAGGATATTCCCAAATCACCCTTAAGCAAATTTCTTAAAAAGGAAAAATACTGTACTATTAAAGGTTTATCCAGTCCAAAATCCTTTAACAATTGCTGTCGATGTGCTTCAGACATTCTTGGATCCATTAGCAGTGTTGCTGGGTCAGCTGGCATAAGCCTGACTATAAAAAATGTAAGGGTAATAGTGATAAGAAAGGTAACAATCCCCTTTAGTATTCTCTTGGTAATGTATTTAGCCATAGTTTTTTCCTCCTCGATACTTTTAACCCTATGCAGAATACAAATGACATCTTACTTTATGTCCATTTATTTCTACTAATTCAGGATGAACTTCATCACATATATCCATTTTCCTAAAACATCTGTTACTAAATCTACACCCCTGTGGCGGATTCACCGGACTGGGTATATCCCCATCCAATACAATTCTTTTATCCTTTGCCCTTGGGTCAGGTACTGGTATTGCAGACATAAGTGCAATTGTGTATGGATGCAAAGGTTCATTAAAGAGAACTTCCTTGGTGCTGAACTCTACTATCTCACCTAAATACATAACTGCTATTCGATTACTTAGATATTTGACTACGCTTAAATCATGGGCAATAAATACATATGTAAAGCCAAATTTCTCCTGCAAGTCCTTAAACAGATTTATTATCTGTGCCTGTACTGACACATCCAAAGCTGATACAGGTTCATCTGCAACTATTATTTCCGGATTCATAGCCAATGCCCTGGCTATGCCTATCCTTTGCCTCTGACCTCCACTGAATTGATGTGGATACCTGTAATAATAATCACTATCTAATCCAACCAGTTCTAACAGTTCAAATGCCCTTTCCTCTGCATCTTTTTTCCCCAGCAGATTATGAGAAAGCATTGGCTCAATAATTGATTCCCCTATGGTCATTCTTGGGTTTAAAGATGCATATGGATCCTGAAAAATCATCTGCATATTCTTCCTTATGCTTCTTAATTCTTCGCCATTGATTTTGCTTATATCTTTGCCGCGATAAAGAATCTGTCCATAAGTAGGCTCCAAAAGCCTTAATATAGTTCTTCCTGTAGTAGATTTACCAGAGCCGCTTTCACCTACCAGCCCCAATGTTTCTCCCTTGTATAGTTCAAAACTTACATCATCTACCGCCTTTAATATTTTTTTCCTGGAAAACAGTGACCCTTTTAAAGTAAAATACTTTTTTAAATTATTAACTTCCATTATCTTTTCCATTAACCAACACCTACTTCTCTCAAAACATTAATATCACTTAACTCTTCCATTACTTTGAAGCAGCTTACCTTATGAGTCCTACCCACTTGTACAAATGGTGGCACTTCTTCAGCACAGCCTTTACCTGCCCTTTCACATCTTGGGGCAAACCTACATCCTTCTGGAAAGTCCTTTGGAGAAGGTACTGTGCCTTTAATGGTATGCAACCTATGCCTCATCTCATTCAAAGATGGTAATGATTTGAGCAAACCTATAGTATAAGGATGCCTGGGGTTTTCAAACAAGCTGTATACATCAGCTTCTTCAACTATTTTCCCTGCATACATGACTATTACGTAATCACACATCTCTGCTACAACACCCAGGTCATGGGTTATTAACAAAATTGATGCCCTGGTATCCTCTTTCAGTTTTCTCATTAAATCAAGTATCTGTGCTTGAATGGTAACATCCAGTGCTGTTGTAGGCTCATCTGCAATCAGAATATGAGGGTTGCAAGCCATTGCCATAGCTATCATAACTCTCTGCCTCATACCCCCTGACAGCTGATGTGGATACTGCTTAATAACTTTTTCAGGAGAGGAAATGGAAACCAGTTTTAATTTTTCAATAGCCAACTCCAGGGCTTCTTTTTTCTTCATGTTATAATGTAAATAAAACATTTCAGATATTTGATCTCCAATGGTATATACCGGATTCAATGATGTCATGGGTTCCTGAAAAATCATTGCAATATCTTTTCCTCTTATTTGTGCCATTTCATTTTCTTTCATTTTTAATAAATCTATATCCTTAAACAGTATTTCACCATTAGATATCCTTGAAGTTTTGGGCAATAACCTCATAACCGAAAGAGAGGTAATACTCTTGCCACACCCGGATTCTCCTACCAATCCTACAACTTCGCCTTCATTTATTGTAAAACTAACATCATTGATTACATTTACAAATTGATTTTCAATATTAAACCCAACATTAAGATTCCTTACTTCTAACAGCTTGTTTTTTACTTCTCTCAATATATACACCTCCTTATTGTGTCTTAATATATGCTGAAAATTATTTGACAGCTACCTATTGCAATATCCATGCCAAAATCGCAAAAGAAAAATTTTTTTGATAGAATTTTTCTACAAAAAAATTTAAACGCTTTAAAACTTTATCGTTTTAAAGCGGAAAAGGTTTTCAGTTTTACTTGTTCAAAATAAAAATAGGCATTATTTTACACTTGCAGGATAAATAAAAAAATAACTCCAATATTAAAAAAAATATTAGGTGATAATTTAGTTAATAAACACCTAAAATATCACCTAATATTTAACCTCTTATATTTTATATTTTTTAGAAACATTTTACCCTCTTGGTTTATGGTCGTTCCCTGTTTTGTTTTTCCAATATTAATAAAACCAATTTTTTCTAATTCCTTTAACCTTTGTCGTACCTGCTCTGGAGATAAATACAATCCATTGGATTCTAAAATGTCTGAAATTCTATTTCTGCCAATTATTATTTTCATATTCTCTGCATGTTCTAATATTTTTAATATTTCTGTATATTCATTGATTTTTTCTTTAGGTAGTGATTCAGCAAATATTTCTTTAAATTCTAATTCATTTTCTTCTTTATGAAGCATTGATCTCATAACAAAATCTTCAGGCAAATCTTCCGCTGTTACTACTTGTTTCTCAACTATACTATCTAAATAATAAATTAAATTTTCCAACTCTCTAACATTTCCTGGCCATGAGTGTTCTTGAAATAATTCTATTACTTCATCACTAAGAGTTTTATTGCTGTTTAGCTTTTTGAAAAAATATTCAGCAAGTAAAGGAATGTCCTCTTTTCTTTCTTTTAAAGTTGGAACTCTAAGATGCAAAACATTCAATCTATAATATAAATCTTTTCTAAATTGACCCTTAAGCACTAAATCGTAAAGGTCTTTATTGGTAGCAGCTATTACCCTTACATCAATTGGAATTACTCTTGATCCCCCAACTCTAATTATTTTCTTTTCCTGTAATACACGTAAAAGACTTACTTGAATTTTTGGTGAGGCATCTCCAATTTCATCTATAAATATCGTTCCTTTGTCAGCTTGTTCAAAAAAACCTGCTTTTCCTCCTTTACTTGCCCCAGTAAATGCTCCTTCTTCATACCCGAAAAGCTCACTTTCAATAAGGTTTTCTGATAACGAAGCCATATTTACTGCTACAAAAGGTTCATTTCTTCTTTTAGACCATCTGTGAATTGAATGAGCAAAAATCTCTTTCCCAGTACCATCTTCACCCTGAATTAATACTGTTAAATCACTACTTGCAATTTTCTTTGAAATTCTAATTTTATTTTGTAAAATTTTACTTTTACCTACTAAATCATTGAAATCATATTTTGCAACAAAACCTGTCTTAACTAATTTTTTTCTAACTTCCTTCTCTAGATTTTGAATATGAAATACTTCCTGTATGCTGATTAAATGTAATTTTAAATGCTCCCCATAATACAGCATAGTTTTATTTAACATATATTCCTTATTGTTAATATTTACAATTTCATTATTTCTTTGACCTGAATCCAGCATTATATCAACTATTTTATTGTTCTTTATGATTTCAGTTATATTTATAGAAATTAACTCACTGGAATTATATCCTAGCAAATGAGAAAATTTGTCATTACAGAAAAATATATTTCCCTTCATATCTAAAGCAGCAATACCATCATTTGTAACTTCAAACATGGCTTTTAACATCTTATTGCTTTCATAAAGGTATTTATTCATTCGAATCATTTCTTTACTGTACTCTGCAGATAGTATTACTAACTCTTCTGTTGGTAAATTCAGCTTCAAAAATATTTCAATAATAGAGGATATATCAATAATTCTCAGCCCAATATCAATAACCTTCTTTACACCCTTAGGTACTAAATGGCTTCCACCTGGGGTTACAGCTATATCTCGGATATTCTCATTACACCCAGGATAATATGGTATAAACTTTATATGATCAACTCCAAGTTTTTTTAAAATTTCAATAGTTTCATTAGCAGTAGAAAGATAATTGCTTACTAATAATACTTCTAAACCAGTATCTAAACTTATAAGTTCCGATATATTTTTTAGGTCTATAGTTCTTCTCAAAGGCATAATGGGGATATTTTGATTTATTTTTGCTTTAACATCTTTTTCTATTGCTTTACTTGAACAAAGAACAATATCCATGCCTTTAACATCAATAACATCACTATCATGCAAATATTTCTGCACTATTTCTACTTTATTCTTGAAAACATTCATTAATTGCTTGGTTAAAGCGCTATTAACAAGATGATCTACTGTTACTAATGCAATTCTTTTTTTATTCATATAACCACCTTCTTATGATATGCATAAATATTCAAAATATTAATTTATCATTGTATCATAATTAATACAAATTAACAATGCATTTATAAACTAAGTTTTATGATTCCTTATATCATTAAAAAAGTACATTATTCTTATATATTGATTTTATTTCTAATTTGTGTTAATATAGTAACAGAATTAATTGATACTGATTATCATTACCATATTAGAGAGGAGATTTCCATGCTGACCACATCTTTAGCAAAATTGCATTCTGGAGAAATATGTAAGATTCAAAAAATCAATGCAGGTATGAACGCCACCAAAAGGCTTTATGAAATGGGATTGAATACAGGATCTAGAGTAAAGGTTGTAAAAAACGATATAGGACCTGTTATAGTTTCCCTATATGGAAATAAAATTGCTGTAGGGCGTGGACTGGCGGAAAAAATCATCGTAGCAGATTAGAGGGGGATTTACATGAATACTATAGCACTTGTTGGCAATCCTAACAGCGGAAAAACAACCTTATTCAACGCCCTTACCGGATCAAACCAGCGTGTAGGCAATTGGCCAGGAGTTACTGTTGAAAAAAAGGAAGGGAAAATCAAGTTCAAGGGTCAGATATATACCATAATAGACTTGCCCGGAACTTATAGCTTAGGCTCTTTTTCTGAAGATGAAATTGTAGCAAGGGATTTTATACTAAAAGACAAGCCTGATGTTGTAATAAATGTAGTAGATGCAACTAATATTGAAAGAAATTTATATCTAACTACTCAGCTTCTGGAAATGGGAGTCAAGGTAGTAGTTGCACTTAACATGATAGATGAAGCCAAGGCAAAGAAAATAGAAATAGACATAAACACCCTATCCCAAAAATTAGGAGCTCCTGTTGTTCCCACCATTGCCTCAAAGAAAAAGGGAATTGAAGAATTGGTTAGTAAGGCCATAGAATTAATGCATAAAGATGTGGATTTTAAAGCTCACATTAGCTATGGAGAGAATATTGAAAGGGAAATTGAAAATATAAAGAAAGTATTAAAGGATGTAAAGCTGGATTATCCTACGGATTGGGTTGCAGTGAAAGCTCTGGAAAAAGATCAGTATATCTTAAAGGAATTGGAAAAAACCCATAATTCTGATATATCAAGCCTGTTAAAAAACTTAGAGGAAAAAGAAGAGGACTATGTACTGGAAGTCATAGATAAAAGATATGAGTTTATTAACAGAGTAACCAATGAAGCGGTGAAACTGCCAAAGGATAACATAGAAACCATCTCAGATAAGATAGATAAGTTCGTAACCCATAAGTTTTTAGGTTTGCCTATTTTCGCACTTATAATGTTTGTAGTATTTCAATTAACCTTTGCCATAGGACAGGATTTTCTGGGAGGATATGTAGGTACTGCTATTGAAATACTTGGTTCAGCTATAGAAACCCTTCTTAGCAGTCTGAATGCACCTGATTGGGTAATTTCATTTTTTATTGAAGGCATAATAGGCGGTATCGGAACGGTACTTGAATTCGTACCACTTATAGTAGTGCTTTATATGCTGATGGGAATTCTGGAGGACAGCGGATATATGGCAAGGGCTGCCTATATAATGGACAATATAATGAGAGCCCTTGGACTTCAGGGAAAAACATTTATATCCATGATTATAGGTTTTGGATGTAATGTTCCCGGTGTCATGTCCACAAGAACCCTGGACAATAAAAAGGACAGAATGATAGCCATATTGATAAACCCATTTATGTCCTGCGGTGCCAGAATTCCAATTTACCTGGTATTTATATCAGCCTTTTTCCCTGAACATGGCGGATTGGTGCTGTTTTCACTATACTTCCTGGGAATATTCATAGCTTTGTTGATGGCCAAGATATTTTCCAAGACCTTATTTAAAGGGGAATCCTCCTACTTTATTATGGAGCTTCCTCCATATAGATTCCCAACTGCAGAAAATGTTCTTAGAAACATGTGGGATAATGTATCCGAATTTTTGGTTAGAGCTGGTACCACAATATTCATAGTCGTTGCTGTGTTATGGATTTTGGCAATGCTTCCCGTTGGAGTAGAGCCCTATAGCCAAAATAGCATTCTTGGAAGAATAGGAACTATTATTGCTCCAATATTTGCTCCTGCAGGATATGGAACATGGCAGGCAGCAGTAGGATTGTTTTCAGGAATAGCTGCCAAGGAGGCTGTAGTTGCAATACTTGGAATGGTCTATGCTGGCGTTGAGGAGGGCACAGCATTGGTTACTGCAATACAATCAGCCTTCACTCCACTTTCAGCTGTATCCTTTATGGTAATGACATTGTTGTATACCCCCTGTGCTGCAACCTTAGGTGTTATAAAGAAGGAAACTGGCTCAATCAGATGGACTTTATTCAGCGCATTGTATAGCTTTACCATAGCATGGCTAGTGTCAGTTCTCGTATATCAGGTGGGTAGCGCTATAGGATTAGGTTAATCTCGGAGGAGATGATGGATTGATAAAAGAAGTTTTAAAGGAGATTAAAGACAGCAAATATATATCTAAAGCCAGCATAGCCAGAAAATTAAATACTACAGAAGATGTAATTGAACAGATATTTTCTGAACTCATCAGAATGGGATATATAAGGGAAGATAATACTAAAAGCTGTAATATGAAATGCAATGGCTGTTCCTTTGCAAGCCTGTGCAATAGAGTTCCAATAAATACAATAATGATAACTGAAAAAGGTAAAAAGCTGTTAAATTAGGTGTATTCTAAAGAATACACCTAATTGCTTTTTATATTGCCTGACTTTTAAATTTATTTTTTTTGAGTTATAATTAAGATAAATATATCGTGATTTTTCGATAAAAATTAATAAAGGAGATTTTGCCAATGACTAATATTGATTGGAAGGAAAAAAAGAATTTAAGCATGCTTGCTGACTTCTATGAGTTTACAATGGCTAATGGATACCTGAAAAATGGTATGAAGGATACAATTGCCTATTTTGACATGTTCTTCAGAAGCATTCCGGACAATGGCGGATATGCCATAATGGCTGGCGTTGAACAGCTTATAGGATACCTAAGCAACCTGAAGTTTTCAGATGAGGATATAGAGTATTTCAGATCCAAAAACATGTTCAGCGAGGAGTTTTTGGACTACCTTAGAAACTTTAAATTTGAATGCGATGTATGGACTATACCTGAAGGAACTCCAATATTCCCTGGAGAACCACTGGTAATTGTAAGAGGCCCTATTATACAGGCTCAAATAGTTGAGACCATGATATTAATTACTGTAAATCATCAAAGCCTCATAGCTACAAAGGCCAACAGAATAGTTCGTGCAGCTCAAGGCAGACCTGTAATGGAATTTGGAGCAAGGCGTGCCCAAGGATATGAAGGGGCAATTCTGGGAGCAAGGGCTGCATATATAGGAGGAGTTTCAGGTAGTTCCTGTACCATTGTTGACAGAGATTTTAACATACCTGCCTTAGGTACAATGGCTCACAGCTGGGTTCAACTGTTTCCTACAGAGCTGGATGCCTTTAGAGCCTATGCAAGGCTTTATCCAGATAACTGCGTACTGCTGGTGGATACCTACAATGTATTAAAATCAGGAGTACCAAATGCAATTAAAGCATTCAATGAAGAAGTTGTTCCAAGAGGATTTAGGCCAAAGGGCATAAGAATAGACAGCGGAGATATATCCTATCTGTCCAAGGAAGCAAGAAAGATGTTAGATGCAGCAGGATTTGAAGATTGTCCTATAGTTGCATCCAGTGGCTTAGATGAATATATCATAAGGGACCTGCTGAATCAGGGTGCAAAAATTGACTCCTTTGGAGTAGGCGAAAGGCTTATAACAGCTAAATCTGACCCCATATTTGGTGGCGTATATAAGCTGACTGCTGTGGAAGTAGATGGAAAGATAATACCAAAAATTAAGGTAAGTGAAAATGTAGAGAAGATTACCAACCCTGGATTCAAACAATTATATAGATTATACGATAGAAAAACTAACAAGGCAATTGCTGATGTCATAACTCTGCACGATGAAGTAATAGATGATACAAAACCCTATGAGATATTCCACCCCTTATACACCTGGAAACGAAAAACTGTAACCAACTTCTATGCCAGAAAACTATTGATAAAAATATTTGATAAGGGGAACCAGGTTTATGAATCTCCAAATATACATGAAATTAGAAACTACTGTATGGAGCAGATAGACACCCTTTGGGACGAAGTAAAGCGCTTTGAAAACCCTCATCAGTACTTTGTGGATTTATCTCTGCCATTGTGGAACATTAAGCATAAGCTATTGGAAGAGCATAAATAGACATAAAAGAACCTTCTATTTGGATATAGAAGGTTCTTTTATGTTTCTATTTTAAAAGCGAAGGGAAAAAGTATTTCTTCCCGCTGGCCTCTTTTTTCCTGTCCCAATTATATAAGTTTTGCATAGCCAGATTAGCAACCTCAATACTGTGGTCAACAGTTTTGTCTGTATACATAAATGAATTATCTACACGATTTGCTACCACTGTAAATATGGCACCAGCACGTAAGTTATAAAGAGAGCTTATTGTCAGAACAGTTGCAGCTTCCATTTCAAAATTTAAAACACCTGCTGCCTGCATGTCTGATACCAATGTCTTCATAAAGCTTTGGCTATATCCTTTATATCCAGGGCGCCCCTGACCGCAGAAGAAGGAAGCAGCTGTATATCCAATTCCTACATGGTAGGTATATCCAAGTTGTTCTGCAGCTTCAATTAATGCCAAAGTCACTTCATAGTTTGCCAATGCCGGATAGGAGTTGGTTACATAGCTGTCGCTGGTTCCTTCCATTCTTACTGCACCAGTGCAAATTATTAAATCTCCAGGTTTAATATGCTTTTGTATTGTTCCGCATGTGCCTACACGAATCAGAGTATCGCATCCTATCTCTGCCAAATCCTCTATGGCACTTGCTGTGGAGCCTCCTCCAGCACCTGTGGAACAAGCGGAAATATCCATATCTCCTATTTTCCCGGTATAAGTCACATGTTCTCTATAGTCTGCAACAAACTTCCAGCTATCCCAGGTTTTCGCAATTTTCTCTACCCTCTTTGGATCTCCTGGAAGCAGCACATATCTTGCCACATCTCCCTTTCCACATGCTATATGGTACTGTTTGCCATTTTTGTCCGTTGGCCTTGATGCATTTCCCCATTCATTGTTCATCATAATCTACCTCCTTAATTATCAACATGCTTGCCTACACCAGCTGGTCCTCGTGATCCGCCCAGTCCTAGAGCAATTACCAATAGCGTAAATACATATGGAGTCATCATTACTAGCTGTGAAGGGAATATGTTTTGGAATATAGTCTGCAGTGCATCAAAGAATCCAAAGAAAATACTTCCCCCAAATACACCCAAAGGATTATATTTCCCAAAGGCATTAATAACCACAGCAATGTAACCTCTTCCAGCAGTCATTTCTTCTACAAATAAATTCATCTGACCAATTGATAAATAGGCTCCTGCAAATCCGGCAAGGCAGCCGCTCATTGCAACTCCAAAATATTTATATGCTGTAACGTTTAATCCAACAGTGCTTGCAGCATGTGGATTTTCACTAACCATTCTCATTCTAAGTCCGATTTTTGTCTTATACATAAATATCCAGCTTACTATTACCAATAGTATAGCCACAAAAAACAGTACATTTTGTGCTCCCAGTATTCTGCCAACAACAGGGATGTTATTCATCCACTGCCAGTCCGGTTTTTTGAAGGCTTCAACTATTGGCGATTTTCCACTCATTCCGAATATTTCATTTAGCAAAAGAGGTGTTGCTGCAGTTGCTAATAGGTTGACACACATTCCGCTAATTGATGCATTTACTCTATAGGTTATATGCATAACGGCATGAAGCATGGAAAAAACTGCACCAAACAGCATTCCAAACAAAAGGCCTAACCATGCGTTTCCTGTTATATAAGACCCTAATACAGAAAAGAAAGATCCTGCTAGCATCATGCCTTCCAGTCCCAAGTCGCTTACTCCTGCCCTTACAGAAAAGCATCCTCCCAAAGCGGCCAATATTAAGGGCACTGAACTTCTTAAAGTGGATGCTACAATAGAATAAAGTACTTCCGCATTAAATGTCACTGGTTTTCACCTCCATATGCTCCTCCCTGCTGGACTTTGACCTAACCTTTTTAGCTCTGCTCATGATTGATTTTATTAGGGCTGGAGCAGCAACAAATATCAGCACAAGTACCTGAATAATATCAACCAATTCTACAGGTATTGAAGTTGTACGGTTTAAGGTTATAGTTCCGGATTTTAATATGCCTATCAGGAAGGCAGAGAAAATTACACCTATGGGGTTATATGCAGCCAATGCTGCAATGGATATGCCTGCAAAACCATATCCTGATGAAAATCCTTCTACAAACCTGTAGTTTACGCCCAGCACCATAGCTGCTCCTCCCATACCTGCAATGGCTCCGCTTAAAGCAAATGTTATAAGAGAGATTTTGGATACATTAATTCCAGCAACATTGGAAGCCTTCAAATTATGTCCCGTTACCTTAATTTCATATCCAAACACTGTTTTATCCAGCAGGTATGCAAGTACACAAGCTGTAATTATTGCTATAAATATGGCCGTAGTAAGCTGTGTCTGGGGTATTAATTTTGTCAGCTTTGCAGTATCCTCAATCATCTTTGTCTGCCCTACTCCGCTGCCTGGAGGCTTCAGAGGGCCATTGGCCAAATAGCTTGTAAAGAATATAATTATTTCATTTAGCATCAGCGATACTATTATTTCATTGGCATTTAGATAAACCTTACATAATGCAACAAATAATGCAGCCAGCCCGCCTGCCAGAAATGCTGCAGCAAAACCTAAAAGTGCATGAACTCCGCTTGGAAGGTTGGTAATATAAGCACCAACCAGGGCTGCTGCCATAGCTCCTGCATAAAGCTGACCTTCAGCTCCGGTATTAATCATTTTTACCTTATAAGCAAAGGCAAACGCCAATCCTGTAAAAATAAGAGGTGTTGCCTGGCTTAAGGAAAGGGCAAATCCTTTCAAGGTACCAAGGGAAACACCAAAGATTGCTATATAGCTTTCTATTGGAGAGTAACCGCTTATACCGATGATGACCATACCTAAAATCAGCGAAATAACCAATGCAATGGCAGAATTCATAAAAGAGCTTCCCATTTTAATCTTTCTTGCATTGTCTATATTCTTAATCACGTTGTTTACCCTCCTCTACCATATAGTTTCCTCCTGTCATTAGAAGCCCCATCTCTACTTCACTTAGTTCCCCTGGCATGCTTTCTGACACTATTTCTCCTTCATAAAGAACCAGAATTCTGTCGCTTAAGGCTCTAACCTCATCCAAATCTGCAGATATCAATAAAACAGCTGCACCTCTATCTCTAAGCTCAATTAACTGATTGTGTATATACTCTGTTGCCCCAATATCAACTCCCCTGGTTGGATGTGCAACGATGATTGCCTTAGGTTCCCTGCTAAAAACCCTGGATATAATTATCTTCTGCTGATTTCCACCTGAAAGGGAGCTTACAGCAGAATATATGCTAGCTGCCTTCACTAGGAAATCCTTCTTGAGCTTCTCTGCATATTGGGAAATCTGCTTTTTCAAAAGTAAGCCTTTTTTACTGCAAAATTCAGACTCTCTGTGATAGCCTAAAATCATATTTTCCATAACAGACATCTCTTTGACTAATCCCATTGAAAGCCTGTCCTCGGGTACATGTCCAATTCCTGCTTTCAGGAAATCTGAGCTTTTGCCTGTTACCTCCTTGCCATCCAGAGTAAGCTTCATGGATTTTGGCTTTCTAAGTCCAGTTAATGCCTCTATAATCTGAGTTTGGCCATTTCCTTCAATACCTGCTATACCTAGAATCTCTCCATGATGGATAGCAAAGGATACATTTTTTACCTTTTCCTTCCCATCTTCTTCTACTGTCAGGTTTTCAACTTTCAAACATACTTCTCCTATATGTTTAGCAGGTCTGCGAGCTTGTAAGTTTACTTCGCGCCCTACCATCATTTCAGAAAGTTCCTTTGTTGAAACCTTTCTAGGATCAACATTATCGTTTATGAGATTGCCATCCCTTAGTACTACGACCCTATCTGCTATTTCCTTGGTTTCCTTCAGCTTATGGGTGATGATGATTATGCTCTTTCCTTCATCCTTTAAACGCCTTAGAACTGCAAATAAATCATCCACCTCATGTGGAGTAAGAACTGCTGTTGGCTCGTCTAGAATGATGACATCTGCCTTTCTGTATAAGACTTTTAAAATCTCCACCCTTTGCTGTTCTCCTACAGACAGCTTTTCCACCTTTGCATCCGGGTCAACATTGAATTTAAACCTGGAAATCAAATCTATAACTTCCTGCCTTGCCTTTTTCTTATCTAAGAATATATTGCTTCCTGGCTCACTTCCTGCAATAATGTTTTCAACAACAGTAAATGCAGGTACCAGCATAAAATGCTGATGTACCATGCATATACCTTTCTCAATAGCATCTATAGGGCGTTTAAATCTTACAGGTTCTCCCTTGTAAAAAATTCTTCCTGAACTTGGGGCAGTCATACCATACAGTATTTTCATCAAAGTAGTCTTACCAGCACCATTTTCTCCTAACAGTGAAACAATTTCCTGCTTATTAAGAGTAAAATCTACTCCTTTTAATGCAACTGTTCCAGGATAGATTTTTGATATATTCTCCATCCTTATTATTTCCACGTGATATCACCTCAAAATTTATGACGTTACTTAAGATGCTTCTACCTGTGATACTGGTTTTGAGAAGCCCATTCATCTATTTGGTCTAAATCAGTTGGCAGAGTAAGCTCTCCATTAGCAATTTTTGTTCTGATATCATCCAATATTGCTACAACATCATCTGGTATTTGAATGTTAAGTCCAGTTGTATCATAGTTGCATACTCCTTCAGGAATACCTAAAACAGTGCTGCCTGGCTCCCAGGTTCCATTATGAATGCTTTCTATTTCCTGTACAACGAATAGCCAAACCTTCTTTAGAGAAATAGCCAAACTTCTATCAGGGTCTATCATTGCTAAAGATGTGCCTATTACATAGCGGTTCTTTTCCTCAGCAGCATAGAATACTCCCTGTGTGGAGGAACCTGCATTGGCACTGACTATATCTGCTCCTCTTTCATACATCATAAGCGCTAATTCCTTGGCAGTTGCTGGGTCCTTGTATGAACCTATGAAGTTTGTGAGTATTTCAACATCTGGATTGATGTATTTTGCCCCTGCTATAAAACCAGCTGCCTGTCCCCTGGATGTTGGTGTGTCCATAGCAATTGTAAATCCAAGGATATTTTCTGGATTGCTTAAAGGAAATCTTTCATCCTGTGTAGCAATTCCTGCCAATACTCCTGAAAGGAAATGCTGGTCTGGATAAGCTGCTGATATGCTATGGATATTATCATACCCTTCTACAATTGTATCTAACATACAAAATCTTTGTTCTGGATAATCTTCAGCTACCATCTTTAATGCATCTACCTGCTCAGTGCTGATAGCTATGATTACATCGTACTCTCCGGAATCTGCAAAAGCCCTAAGCTGAGTTTCAAATTCAGCTACATCCTTTGGCTCTGCATAATCAAAAGTGGCACCGAACTGTTCTGCTGCCATTTCAGCACCCATATATACTTCATCATTATATCCATTATCTCCTAAACCGCCTGCCCCAAAAAGAACTGCAAATTTAATTCCATCTTCATTTTTGTTTCCTGTTTCATTATCTGAACCTGAATTCTTTTGTCCACATGCTACCAATAGAGAAACTATAAGACAAGCCAAAAGTGTTAAACTTAGTATTCTTTTCTTCATTTTACTGACCTCCCAGAATGTATTTTTTAATTTTATAGCATTTCTAATGCTATTTCCATCATATTTGTAAAGCTGTTTTGCCTTTCAGCGGCTGTGGTCTTTTCACCAGTTATAATATGGTCTGAAACGGTAAGAATGCCCAGGGCATTTTTCTTAGCCTTAGCAGCTACAATGTACAATGCTGCAACTTCCATCTCCACTGAAAGAATCCCCATATCCATCCACTTAATCTGGCTGTTTCCATCCTCAGGATAAAAAACATCTGTAGATAGAACATTGCCAACCTTATAAGGTATGCCAAGCCTTTCTGCACTTTCTACTGCTTTCCTTAACAAGGAATAGGAGGCAATGGCAGAAAATGTTCCATCAAGCTTAAATTGCTTAATATAGCTAGTGTCATAGCATGCTCCCATGGCAATTATTACATCTCTTAGTTTAAGATCAGGAGAAATTCCTCCGGTGGTTCCAAGGCGAATTATGTTTTTTACATCATACAGGTTGTAGAGTTCATATGCATGTACTGCCATGCTGGGAGCACCTATGCCATGTGCCATAACAGAAACAGGCTTTCCTTTATAAGTTCCCGTATAGGCATACATGCATCTAATCTCATTAATCTGCCTTGCATTTTCCAGATAGTTTTCTGCTATATATTTTGCTCTCAATGGGTCTCCAGGCATTAATACTGTTTCTGCAAATTCTCCTGGCTTGGCAGCAATATGATGAGTTGGTGCTTTTAATACCATTCTTATCCTCCTTTATTTTAATTTGGACAGCTCAGTAACATATGGTGCTCTGATTACTCCCACCTCTGTAATAATGCCGCTAATCATTTCATTTGGAGTTACATCAAAAGCAGGATACAGTGCTCTGGTGTTTTCTGTGGTAATAAGTTGTCCATTTAAATGGGTCACTTCATATTCGGAACGATATTCAACATCAATATCCATTCCTTCCTTCAGCATAAAATCTATTGTATGAGAAGAAGTAGCTGTGTAGAAGGGAATGCCGTTTTCCTTTGCAGCCAATGCATGCATATAAGTGCCTACTTTGTTGATTAAATCTCCATTGGATGCAACCCTGTCTGAACCAACTACTACCTTGTTAATCTTTCCAAGGCGCATTAAATATCCAGACATGCCATCAGTAATAAGCGTATGAGGGATTCCAAACTTCTCCAGCTCATATGCTGTAATGCGAGCTCCCTGCAGATAAGGCCTTGTTTCACAGCAGAATACATGTATATTCTTTCCCTCAAGGAAAGCTGTCCTTATGACTGAAAGAGCCCTTCCGCCAAATCCGGAACCAGCTAAGGCACCTGAATGGCAGTGAGTCAGAATGGAATCTCCGTCATCAATAACTTCTGACCCATATTTCCCTAACCTTTTTTCAAATTCCAGCTGCTCCTCAAGAATATCGCAGCCTTTTTCCATAAATGCCTCGTAAAATGAATCTTCAGGACATGATTTTGCATATTCTATCAACCTGTTTACAGTCTTTGATAAGTTGACTGCAGTTGGTCTTGTAGCTTTCAACTCCTCACCTGCTGAAATAACAGCCTCTTTGTTTCCTCCGCTGTTTTTCAAGGCAAGAAGCATACCATAAACACCTGCAATACCAATGGCACCAGAACCTCTGATTGCCATATCCTTTATGCCTTTAGCCAACTGGTCTACTTGTGTAATTTCCACAATTTCAGTCTTGTGGGGAAGCTTCCTCTGGTCTATCATGTGCAAACGTTTATCTTCCATCCAGATTGGCATAAGCAAATTCTCTTCTTTCCATTGCTGTGTCAGCTCTTGTAATCTATCCACTTTCTCTCCTCCATCTACCTGTTGAATATTTCTTTAAACAGCCCCCTATTTGCAGCTATCTGCACTTGAATAAAGGCCTGCTTTGCAGTCTGTTCAATTAAATCAGCAATATTAAATGCCTCTTCCAATGAACGGCCTACAGTACAGATTCCATGCTCCTTCATTAAGATACCTTTGCTTTCAGGATTTTCCTTAAATGCTTTGATTACAAATTCCCGCAGTTCATCACTTCCTGCAGGTGCAGGTTCAATATATGGCACGTATCCTACAACTTTTCTTGAAGTTACAGTAACAAAAGGTAATTCTATATCATTATTAGCCAAAGCTATTGCATAACTTGGATGGCAATGGATGAACGCATTTGCTTCAGGTCGCAGCTTTAACACACCTAAATGGAAGCCCATTTCCTTTGAAGGCTTTCCATCTCCATATACTACTTGTCCATCTTCGTCTACTATAACCACATCGGACTCTGTCATAAGAGCCATATTTATTCCTGTCTTCTTAATTGCAAACAGGTTTGTTCCAGGTACTCTGCAGCTTACATTTCCTCCAGAAGCCTGAGTATAATTCTTTTTATATAGTAAATGGCAAAATTTAACTACTTCCTTTCTTACTTCCGAATAATCCATTATTCTACCATCCTTTCAATCTTATTGGACGTCCAACGTCTTATGATGTCAATATCATAACATATGTATTTTTTGCTGTCAATTTATTTATCTTAAAAAAATAAATATTTAAAAATCTACGTATAAGACTTCAATTCTACTTAGTTTCCAGTTTCCTTGACAAAATACTAAAGATTAACTATACTAAACTAAGAATCAAATATGATTTTAAGGAAGTGTATTGCTTTTATGAAAATAATAAACAAAACATTATCTTCACAAGTGAAAGAAATTATCCTGGAGATGATTAACAATTCAGAGTTTATGAGCAAGCTGCCTTCCGAGCAGAAGTTGGCTTCTGAGCTTGGAGTAAGCAGAAATACAGTACGTGAAGCTTTAAAAGCTCTGGAAAATGAAGGATTGGTAATTTCCCGTCATGGTGTAGGAACATTTGTTACCCGCTACAATGGAGCTGATAATATAAGATATAATATTGCCACCCTTGACAGCACAACTAAAATAATAGCAGACCACGGATATACTCCTGGTACAAAAAGCGTTTATTATGATGTTCGCATGTCATCAGATTATATAGCTAAACTGCTTGGAAGTGATACCCCCTTGAAAATTCTATATATAGAACGTGTAAGAACTGCCAATGGTAATCCCATTGTTTTTGTAAAAGACTATATTCCCTATAAAGAAGGAATGTTGGAAAAATATGCAGAAATGAAAAATGAATCCTTGTTCAGCTTTATAAATAATTATAGACCTGTTTCCTTTTCAAATTGTTCCATACACGCTGTATTAAGTGATAAACAGATCATGGACAAGCTGGAATTAGATGAACCAAAGGCCCTTTTACTGTTAAAGCAAACTCACTATTCTGCAAGAGGTATTCCGGTATTTTATTCCGATAGCTACTTCATAACTGAAAAGCTGGAATTTAACCTTATTAGACGCTATGTTTAATAATTTTATTGACATTAGGTATATAATTTGTTATATATAGTTGTAGGACGTCCATCGTATTATGTTATTAATTACCTGAAAAGGAGAGGAGATTATGAAGTACCTTTATCTAAAAAGCAGCTCACACCAAGACCCGTCTTTAGAACAAAAAGCAATTGATTTATTTAACTATGTTGGAGAAAAAACCGGATATTCCTTTACTATGGGAACTTTGGATGAAGTAAAAAATGAACAGGCTTCTGTTGTCTATGTAGCCAGTGGCGGAACTGCAGGTATGTTTAAAGCTTGTTTAGATTTTCTAAAAGAGCCTATAATCATAGTTACCAGCGACAGCGATAATTCATTGTCTGCATCTATGGAAATGATGACATACATTTCAAATAGAGGAATTAAAGGAAGACTACTTCATGGAACTAATGAAGAAGTAGCCACTGCTTTAGAACAAATTCTTGTTGCCATCAAAGCAAAAAACGCCTTAAATGGATTACGCATTGGATTAATTGGCAAGCCTTCAGATTGGCTTATTTCAACTGAATTTGATTATAACATCCTAAAGGAAACACTGGGTGTGGAAATCGTTGAAATTACAATGGAAGAGCTTGTGGAAGAGATTAATAAGAAAAGCTATCTTGACAGCAAGGCATGCAGTGAACTGATGGCACAGGATTTTGACAAAAATGAGATTAAAAAAGCCCTTGAAATCTATGGTGCATTTTCACGTTTAGTTGAAAAATACAATTTGTCAGGTTTCAGCGTTCGCTGTTTTGATTTATTAACATCTGTAAAGAATACAGGCTGCCTGGGCCTGGCTTTATTAAATCAAATGGGAATATATAGCGGATGTGAAGGAGACATGCCTTCTTTAATCTCTATGATGATTCTAGGTGAGATTTCAGGCAAACCTGTATTTATGTGCAACCCATCCCGCATCAATAAGGAACGGGATGAAATCGTTTTCGCTCACTGTACTTTGCCTTTAAACATGCCTGAAAGCTATAAACTGGATACACATTTTGAATCTGGTATAGGAGTTTCCATTTCTGGAAATATATCTTCAGGACCTGCTACTGTTTTTAAAGCTACAGGACCACTGGACCGATACTTTGTTTCAAGCGCAACTGTTTTAGAAAGCCTTCATGAAAAGAACCTTTGCCGTACTCAAATTAATTTACACTGTAAAGAAGGAGTTGAAAAATTCTTGAATACTCCAGTTGGAAACCACTATTTGGTGTGCCTGGGGGATTATTCGGAACATGTTAGAGAATTCTTTAACCTGTTAAATTCATAGGTGACAGATATGCTATTAATAAATGGAAAGGTGCTAATCCATAATGGTGAGGGTTTAAATTTTGTAAAAGCTGATATTCGAATAAACAGCAGCACCATAAAAGAATTAGGAGAAAAGCTAACTCCGCTTCCAGATGAAGAATGCATTGATCTAAATGGCGATTATGTTCTCCCAGGCATGGTAAACAGCCATTATCATTCCTATACCAATATATTGAAGGGTACTTCATTTGGAGAGCCATTGGAGATGTGGTCTCTAGATACAGTTGCATTGGGAAGGATTCTAGGAGAAAGAGAAATGGCCTTGTCAGTTTCCCTGGGCATATGTGATATGCTGCGTTCAGGAGTAACTGCCTGTTTGGACCATATACCTCACCTTGCTACTTCACACATTGCAGCTAAAACTTATAAAAATACCGGGTTTAAATCTGCCATTGCCCCAATGCTTCACAATGTTTCAGATAGGGAGATACTTTATGAGATAAATGAAATATATCCTGTTAATGGGAAACATAATAAGTTTCCTAGCGTAAAGGATTATGTTGATTATTATATAGACTTTATAAATAGGTTTCATGACCCCAAGGGCAATGTAAAAGTAATTCTGGGAATTAACTCCCCTCAAAGGGCAAATGATGAGCTAATGAAAGCTGCTTCTGAATTGGCATGCAGGTTTAATCTATCCATACACTGTCATCTTCTGGAAACCAGATGGCAAAGATTATCAGCTGATAATGATATATCTCCATTATTTAAATTGGATAAATTCGGATTGCTAAAGGAACAGACTTCCCTAGCCCATTGTATATGGATGAATGAAGATGAGTTAGACCTTATTGCAGAAAGGAAAGCAGCAGTTGTTTCAAATCCAACAAGCAATGCTTTTTTGGGAAGCGGAATTTTTCCGTTGAAGCAATATATAAAGCGTAATATCAAAATAGCTTTAGGTTCTGATGGAGTTAACTGTGGCACCAGCAATAATATGATGGATATACTCAGGTTTTTGCTGCTTTTACAGAGAACGCAGGAAATGGATTATACTCAATGGATAAGCATAGAAAAAGGACTTCAGATGATTACAAAGAACGGATTTGATGTTTTAGGATTTGATAAGCCATTTGGCGAAATAAAACCCAATCATTCTGCTGACTTAGCCATTATAGATAAAAACAGCTTTTTAGATATATTAGATGATTCCTTTTTAAATCAGATGGTGTTTAATGCATCCATATCAGCCAAACATGTGCTGATTGACGGCAGATTTGTAATGAAAGACGGAAAAATATCAGTAATAGATGAAGAAGGATTAAGAAGGGAAATTTCAGCCATAAAGCCTTATTTGGGAAAGAATATGCGCAAGGCTTTGAATATTGCCAATGAAGAAAAGAAAATATATAAATCAGTATATGAGTCATTATTGATATCCCCTTCTAATATACAATAAATTAGATAAAATAGGCACTGGTTTCCAGTGCCTATTTTATCTGAATTCTATTGGATTTTCCTCCAAAGTCCTTTTTCTTTGGAAGCTCCATATACAATACTCCGTTTTCAAATCTTGCTTCAATTTTATCCTGATCTACATCATCTACAGGAAAGCTTCTCCTAAAGGAGCCGTATCTTCTTTCACGTTTAATGTAATTTTCTCTTTCCTCTTGAAATACTTCCTTCCTTTCAACAGAAATTGTCATTATATCATTTTTTATTTCAATATTTATGTCCTCCTTATTAACGCCAGGCAATTCTGCTTCTAACAGGTATCTGTCATCTCTTTCCTTTATGTCCACCTTCATAGGATAATAGGAAGAAAGTCTAAAATCCATTTCATCCAGCATATCTTCAAACATTCTGTCAAAGTCAAACATCCATCTTCTTGATAATCCTCTTCTACCTCTATATGGTGTTAATCCAAACATATGATCATCCTCCCTGATTTTAACTTTGACTTACTTTGACCTTAACTAAAATATATCACCACAAATTCTTATATTCAAATGCTGGATATAGCTATAATAACCCAAAAAAACTGAATAGTCATAATTATTTTGACTTTCTTTGACCTTTCTTAATTTTTCTCTTTTTTTCTCAAAAAAACAAAGGCAAAGAAGTTTCTTTGCCTTATGCTGCCTTAATGTCCTTTTTCTTCACTTTTTTCCATGGATTTTACTTCCCAGTGTATTACAAAGCTTATAATTATTCTCAAAATTGTAACTGCAGCCAATATTAAGAATTCATCCAGGGTTCTTACTATTACAGTTTTAAGTATCTCAGCTCCAAGTTTAAATTCAAGAGCCAGTGCCAATCCCATGGAAAGTTCAATTCTAATGTTTTCACTCTTATAAAAATTAAAATTACACTTTATAAATTTAACAACTGATTTTATGGAAGCTATAATGATGACTATTACTCCTGTTGCCTCCAATAATCCCACAATATAAGGTATCATTTCACCAATAAATTCTTCCACAATCATAGAGCCTACCTTCTTTCTTCTTTTGTAATAACAAATTAAAATATACATTATTTTATGTAGTATGTCAATAAGTTTTCAGAATAGTGAAACATTTAACAAAATATATGGCGGAGAGAGAGGGATTCGAACCCTCGGTACAGCACTAAACTGTACAGTGGTTTTCGAGACCACCACCTTAAACCACTCGGACATCTCTCCACGTTTAAAATGATAGAATATACTCTATGGAATGTGAAAATATACATTATTTTTTGTTTCTCAACTCTTTAAAGAAATCCTTGATGATTCTGCTGCATTCCTCTTCCAATACGCCATAAGTAACCTGCACCCTATGGTTAAAATGCGGATTATCCAACAAATTCATAACAGAGCCGCAGCATCCTCTTATGGGATCCATGGCTCCTATTACTACCCGGCTGATTCTTGAATTGATAATTGCACCTGAACACATGGCACAAGGCTCCAATGTTACATACATAGTTGTATTTAAAAGACGCCATCCACCCAAGTACTTGCTGGCTTCCTCTATTGCAATTATTTCAGCATGGGCTGTCGGGTCCTTTAAAGTTTCTCTCTTGTTAAAGCCTCTGCCTATTATTTTCCCATCGCTTACAATAACAGCACCTACAGGTACTTCATAGGTGCTTAAAGCTTTATAGGCTTCTTCCAAAGCCTCTCTCATATATATTTCATCCATAAAATCACCAAAAATAAATATGGTGCACCCGAGAGGAGTCGAACCCCCGACACACGCCTTAGGAGGGCGCTGCTCTATCCTACTGAGCTACGGATGCACGCCTTTTACGTTTATATATTATACTATAATTTTTTCTATATGTCAATTGGTATTATACATTAGATTAGCTTGAAACAATATCTAATAGTCAATGCTACTGGATATTGTTTCCTTTCCCCTTAACCTTTTTGAGTCGGAAGAAATCCTCCCTATCCTTTTCCTCCAGCACTTCTTCAATATATTTAATGGTGCTGGTATATTTGGGAATCTGTATCTTTTCCAATGCATTTGTCCTCTTTTGAGTCTTTTTTATCTCCATTGCCAGCTTATACACAGAATTCTCTATTTCAGCCAGTTTGTATATAAGCTCTCTGATCTTATTAAAGCTCAATACTGCCTTGTCTATGGCAGGATTTGTTCTAAAAAATCCGTATTCTGCAGTTATGGAATCTTTTTGTACCTTTACAATGGGTATTTCTACTCCCATTACTGATTTATGCAGCACTGAAAAGTCCTTTTCCTTTTCTATGGACCTGGCTATTTCCCCTACTATTTCACTGCCAATGGTTATATTGGCCAATTTCAGCATCTTATAAGCTTTTTCAAACTCAACATGGATTTCATTTTGTAAGCTTACTGCTTCATCTACCAACGACATCATTTCCCTGATTAATAGAGTTCTCTTTCTATCCAAAAGTTCATAGCCTTTTTTTGCAAATTCAAGGGAACTCTTTGATTTTATCAGATTTGCTTTTGTAGGTGTAATCTTATATATTCCCATATTAATCACCTGACATATACTTATCTATCAATTCTGGAGATAATCTGTCCAGTTCTTCTCTAGGCAGTATTTTAAGAAGCTCCCATGATAAATTCAACGTATCCAGCATATCCCTGTTTTCATCTGGATCCTGTGATAAAAACCTTTCTTCAAAGGCATTTCCAAATTCCAGGTATTTCTTGTCCTTATCTCCTATGTCATCTTCGCCGATTATCTGAGCCAAAGCTCTAATATCCTGAACCTTGGAATATGCTGAAAACAGCTGGTTGGCAACATCAGGATGGTCTTCTCTTGTATATCCTTCACCAATACCGTCTTTCATAAGCCTGGACAGAGATGGTAATACATCAATTGGTGGATATATGCCTTTTTGATACAGGTCCCTTGATAAAACTATCTGACCTTCTGTTATATATCCTGTTAGGTCGGGTATAGGATGGGTTATGTCATCATTAGGCATTGTAAGAATTGGAATTAATGTAACAGAACCTTCTATACCCTTTATCATGCCAGCTCTTTCATATAAGCTTGCCAAGTCTGAATAAAGATAACCTGGATAGCCCTTTCTGCTGGGGACTTCTTCCCTCAATGAGGATATTTCCCTTAAAGCCTCGCAATAGCTGGTTATGTCTGTCATTATGACCAATACATGCTGATGTTCTTCATAAGCCAGGTATTCTGCTGCTGTTAAAGCACATCTGGGGGTTATTATTCTTTCCATAATTGGGTCATCAGCATAGTTTAAGAACATTACTACTCTATCCTGAACTCCTGCTTTCTTAAATTCTTCAGTAAAGTAAAATGCTTCATCCCTTTTTACCCCAATGGCTGCAAATACTATTGAAAAGTTATTCCTTTCCTTGCCATGGGATTTAATCTTTGCTTGTCTTACTATCTGAGTTGCCAGCTCATTATGGGGCAGGCCTGAACCTGAAAATATAGGAAGCTTTTGCCCTCTAATCAGTGTTGTCAATGCATCAATTGCAGATATGCCTGTCTGTATATAATCCCTTGGGTATTCCCTGGAAACAGGATTAATTGGCCTTCCATTTACATTATAGAATTTATCTGAATATATTTCTCCGCCACCATCTATAGGCATTCCTACTCCATTGAATACACGGCCTAATATCTCCTTGGATAGAGGTATTTCAAAAGGCTTCCCTATAAAACTGACTTTAGTATTGTTAATGGAAATTCCCAATGTAGCACCGAATATCTGTACAGTTACCTTATCCCTATCTATTTTAATTACCCTGCCTAAAATCTTTTCTCCTGAATTGCTCTCAACTTCTACTATTTCTCCATATTTAACTCTATGGACATTTGATAGCTCTATCAAAGATCCTTGTACTTTATCCAGTTTTAAGTATTCTTTTCTCATGTTATCACCTTTAACTTAAATAATGTGATTCCAATTCGTCATAGAATTCATTTATATGGTCTTTTAATTCCTCAATTTTGTCCAGTCTGTCGTTAGGCACAGTGTATTTCATCTTCATAACCTTGTCATAAAGCTCTCCATCTCTGACTTTTGAAATTGGTATCTTCTTCTTTATAGCCTTTAATCCTCTTTCATATAATAATTCTATTGTTTTAAGCATTTCTGCCTGTTTCTTTAATGGAACAAAAGTATCTTCCTTATGGAAGGCATTTTGCTGCAAAAATCCTATTTTAATTACTCTTGCGATTTCCAGTATCAATCGCTGCTCATCCGGTAAAACATCTTCACCTACCAGAGCAACTACATCCTGCAGCTTGCTTTCTTCAAACAATATCCTTAGCATTTTCTTCCTTAAACCTTCTATATCCTCATTAAGGACTTTTTGATAATATCCCTTAAGTATGTCTGAATAGCCGCTATAACTTTTTAGCCAGTTAATGGATGGATAATGCCTTGAATAAGCCAGTTCCTTATCCAATCCCAGAAATGCATTGACAAACCTTCTGGTATTCTCCGTTACAGGTTCTGAAAAATCTCCACCTGCTGGTGAAACAGCTCCTATAATTGTAACTGAACCTTCATATCCGGATAAGGTTTTTACATATCCAGCTCTTTCATAAAACTGGGCAAGCCTTGATTGCAAATATGCAGGATATCCTTCTTCTGCAGGCATTTCTTCAAGCCTTCCTGATATTTCCCTTAATGCTTCTGCCCAGCGTGATGTTGAGTCTGCCATTATGGCTACGTTATAGCCCATATCCCTATAGTATTCTGCCATGGTAATGCCTGTATATATGCTTGCTTCACGGGCTGCTACAGGCATGTTTGATGTATTGGCAATTAGCACGGTTCTTTCCATCAGCGGTCTGTTAGTCTTTGGGTCTATCAGCTTAGGGAAATCCTCCAATACTTCTGTCATCTCATTTCCCCTTTCACCACAGCCTACATATATGATGATATCTGCATCTGACCACTTTGCCAATTGATGTTGAAGCATGGTTTTCCCTGTTCCAAATCCGCCTGGAATAGCTGCTGTTCCACCTTTGGCAATAGGGAAGAATATATCCAGAACTCTTTGGCCTGTTACAAGTATTTGATTCATTGGAAGCCTGCTCTTTACAGGTCTTGGTATTCTAACGGGCCATTCCTGATACATTCTCAAAATATGCTTATTGCCCAATTTATCTTCAATTTCAACCAGTTCATGATTGATATTGTAGCTTCCATCCTTTTCTACCTTTGTAACCCTGCCATTTATTCCAATGGGCACCAGTAGCCTATGGCTAATTAACGGGGTTTCCTGAACAGTTCCAAATATTTCTCCTTCCTCAAGGTAATCGCCTGGCTTTACATTTAATTTAACTTCCCACAGCTTCTCCTCATCAAGGGATATAAGGCCTATGCCTTCAGGTATAAAGTCGCCATATTCATCTCTTATTTTTTTCAAGGGCCTTTCAATTCCATCAAACATATTCCCCAATAAACCAGGTCCTAGCTTTAATGAAAGGGATTTTCCCGTAGATATGATATCCTCTCCACTAGTCAGCCCTTCTGTTTCTTCATAAACCTGAATTGTACCAAAATCTCCATCTATTGATATAACTTCACCTATCAGCTTCTTATTGCCAACCAGTACCATTTCTCTCATTTTAAATCCAGTCATATTTTCTCCAATTATAACTGGCCCATTAATTACTGCTACCTTACCTGTTATATTTTCCACTGAATATCACCTGCTTTTTCAATAGCATCATATAATCTTTTGCCTATTTTATATCTGTTTTCTTCAATAATGCTTTTGTAGCTATTGTCTATACTGTAAGTCCTATCTCTGTCAGTTATTACAAAACCGCCTATTAATCTGGATTTTTTTACTGTGTTTATTGTGATGTTTTTATTATATTTCTTCCCCATTTTTAAAATGGAATCTGAAAGCTTTTTTTCGTCTTCTTCTGTAATAGTAATTATTAATTCCTTTTCTCCTAAATTCTCAATAACTTTGGAAATATCCCTGGTTACAATATCAACATATTCAGCGGTAGAAGTAAAACTGTTAGCCTTTTCTTCCAATGAAGCTATCAAGTCTTCAAGTATATCATTTCTTTTTGATAAAAACCTGGATTTCATCTCCTGAGTTTTTTCTGATATTATTCTGTTCTTCTCTGCTTCCTCCAGTAAGTTCTTCTTCCTAAGGGCTTCTTCCCTTCTTTTTTCTATTTCCAGCTTTTTGCTTTCAATTAAAAACTGCTTTTTTTCCTCCAGCTCTTTTAAAATCTTCTTGTATTTTCCCTCTTCATCTTCATATATCAATTTATGGAATACTTCCAGTTTATCCCTGATAGTTGTCATATAATCACCACCTAAATCTTTACGCCTATGGATTCTTTAATGTATCTCATTATAAAATCCTTATCCTTAAAGCCATCTATACCTGGTATTGTAACTACAAGCTGGGAACTGCCGCTTTTTTTCAATTTCAGCACTTCTTCCTTTATGGTTTCAAATACTGTTTCTGTAACTATAATAATACCTATATTCATATCCTCAGTAGCTTCTAGAAATTGTTTCTTCATCTCTTCCTCAGACTGTGCCAAAACACCTGCAATACCAGCCAGCCTTAGCCCTATAATAATATCCTTGTTGTCGCTGATTAAGAAGGATTTCATATTACAACCTTCCCATTATAAGAATTGAAACAATTAACCCGTAAATTGCAATACCTTCAGCCAAACCAACAAATATCAATGTCTTACCTAATAAGCTTGGGTCTTCTGAAACTGCACCCAGTGCTGATGAACCAACTACTGCTACTGCATATCCAGCGCCTAATGTAGCTATACCTGTTGACAATGCTGCTGATAAGAATCCAAGGCCTGATGGTGAAGAAGCTGTAGCTTCAGTCTGTGCATTTATAGCCTGTGGTACCAATATGATTATAGAAGCAATCAACAATGGCAAAAATACAAACAGGTTTGCTCTTAGAATCTTCTTAAGCCTTTTTCTATCTCCTTCAATTTGCCTATATACCATGAAAGCTCCAGTTGCAATTGTTAATAAAACTAATAAAGTAGTTGAAATTAATACAAATGTCATGTTATGTTCCTCCTTATGTTATTATTTATGTTTATTCATTATAATTAACTCATTATTTTATACTAATTGGTTTGAACTCCTTGCCATCGCCTTTATAGTATCTGCTGAACAGCTCGTAATATTGAAGTCTTAAACCCTGTATAAATACTATTAGCCCTTCAAGACCAATTATTACTATATTTCCTATTATCAGCATAATAACACTGCCTGCACTAGTGCCTATCATCTCCCCTATTGTTTCAAATGCTATAAATAAGCCTACGTGGGTCAATGTAAAGGCTCCTACTCTTATAAAGGAAATAGTACCGCTTAACATGCTTAATACTACTTCAATAAGAGAAAATACGGATTGTATATAATATCCTGCAACATCTTCCCCATGTAAAGGCCTTTTTCCTGTAATCAGGTTGGCCAGAGGTTCTTTGAAAGCCATACAAGCTACACATGCTAAAATGATTGCTATGCCCAACCTTGTAGGGATTATGGTTCTGCCAATTGCTATTCCTCCTATAATGGCTAATAAGCAGATGTAGAATATAAAACCAGCCAAGCCTTCCTTGCCAAACAATCCTTCTTCAATATCTCTTCTCTTGATGCTGTTAATGAGCCCTAGTATATAAGCCACCAGAATTAACGCTACACCGACAATTATAGCTGCTATTAATACAGTATTTATATTTTCAAAAGGCTTAATTACCAAAGCAGGTATTACTTCCTCCAATCCAAACATTTCGCCATAAAGGATGCCAAATATCATGGAGCTAAGTCCCAACCTTACAAGAAGCCCTCCAAATGATTTGTTTTTCTTTGCTATTAATAAACCTCCTAACAGGATAATAAATCCCTGCCCTAAATCACCAAACATGGCTCCAAAGAGCAGCATATATGAAATGCTCAAAAATGGAGTTGGGTCCATTTCATCATGTGAAGGAATGCCGTACATTTTCAACAATACCTCAAAAGGTCTAAAGAGCCAGTTGTTCTTGATTTTGGTTGGTGGTGTAACATTTGTCTTATTATTTACCAGTATGGTTAACTTATCGTATTTATTAAGTATTCTTTCAATTTCTCCTTTGTCACTTTCCGATATCCAGCCTGCCAGGTAAAAGAACTTGTTGGATCTGGCCAGCTTCCCTTTATAATCTTCAATTTTTTCCTTAAGATTTAATTGAATTAATAGGGATATAACTTCTTCCTCATATTTTTCCTTTAATTCTTCCAGCTTTCCCTTATGGGATTCTAATTCTTTCATTAATTTTAATCTGTTATCTTCCAGTTGTATGCGGATATCTGCTATATTTCCATAATAGCTTTCAGGAACAACTATCTCTTTAAAGTTCAAGGACCCTAGTATTCTTTCCATCTTTTCCTTTGTAATTGAAGGATATATGATCAAATATATTTCTCCATATTTATTGGTGCCTATGTGAAGGATAGCAGCAAGTATGTTTTCGTAATTCTTCTTAAGCTTAATCCTATTTTCTCTGGAAAGAACTCCAAATTTATATTCAAAGTAATTCAAATTCCTTAACTCATCTATTGACACTGACAAGCTCTCAGGAACTGTAAAGTTCAAATGAAGGTCATCTATCTCCTTCAGACTCTTTTCTGTTTGCTCTATTTTTTTGGATAACTCTTGAACTTCCTCATATATTGCATTAATTCTTTCTGATATTTCCTCCTTGTTCATGGAAAATTTGGGCATTGTTTTTTCATATGCTTCTATGGCAAAGATTCTCTTTAAATCCTCTGCCTTTTGAATCAGATTCCTGTAGCTGTTATCTCTGGCAAAAGGCTTAATATCATTTAAATCAACTATTTTTTCCAGGTTCTCATCGCTTACGTTTAATACAAAATCATTTTCTTCAATTTCTCTAATTGCAGAAACCAAATCTATCTTGTCCGACACCATTAAGTCCTTCAATACATTATCTACATGGTGGATATCCCCAATTACATTCAGCATTACCATCTTTTCAACAGCCATATTAATCACTTCCTTCAATTTTCTTTACCAGATAGTTAGTTGTTTCGCTTAAAGTTAATCCATACCTTTTAGCTTCCAATATTGAAATAATATCCCTTATTTCAAACTCCAACAAATGGATATAAGCAATAGGGATTAAAACATTCAGATTGCCCTTTTTGAATGCTTCCTTGAATTTATAGTACAGGTATCTTTCTATTCTTCTTTCCATAAACAGGTCCACATCTTTTTGAGTATCAAATAGAAAACCATATTTTGTGCCAAGTATAATATCCTTCAGTTCATCAATATTGGAATAGCACATCTTTTTTAAATCCTTATATTTAAATTCCAATCCATAAGGTAAGAGATAGTTTATCAGTTCCTCCGGAAACAACCTGTAGAATTTAATTCCTCTATAAATCCACTCAATATTTAATAAGTCTATGTTCTCACCCAGCAGCTTTTCTATTGCAATTCTATCAGCTTTACTCAGTTTTTCGCTTTTAGATTTTAATTCAGTAAAGTATAGCTTATCAAGGCTCATTTCCATATAGAATAGTATTCTTGAGTCGTCTGCATCCTTATGTGGCAATAACGCATCGTAATAAATTGTTCCTTTTAGGTGTTCAATAAACTGGCTGATATTCTCTATGTTTTTCCATTTATTACAGTTAAAGGTAATATTGTTACTAAAAAAACATGCTACATCAGGTAACTGGTCCTTCCTCTCAATTGCTCTAAGATACAACTTTAAATCCTCTATTTCATACCTAAGTAACATTGCTCTATAGTATTCCTTATATTCTTTTGAAAAATATCTGATTATCTTTTTCATTTGTATAATCAGGTATTTCTTCAACGCTATTTCAATCTTCTGAATATCATGGAAGCTCTCAATATCCCTTAATACTTCGCCATAAACTGTCCTATCCCTAAGATAGGATATTTGTTCCTTTATGCTTTTTTCCTGCATGAGGTTTATATAATCTTCATTACTAAGTAATCTGGATTTTAAAACCCTTACCTTTGTATTAACTGCTGAAAAATTTCTCTCGCCGCTCATCTAAATTCCTTCTTTTCTTAAAAATAAGTCATTCCAAACATCTGACAATATTCTATCCTTTATATCCTCATAGGCCTTGTTCAATTTGTTCATATTCTGTGTATAAGTATTTTCTATTTGCTCCAATGCTTTTTTTATATCATCAGTACTATTAGAGTTCTCATAAAGAAAGCTTTCTTCCTCATAGCTCTTTTCTAAATCCAAAACAGCCTTTCTTATTTCATTTTCCTTTTCCTTTATCATCTCTTCATACCTTTTTTTCATTTTTACTGTTTCTTTATCAATGTTTATAATGTCCCTTATAACATCAAGCATTAGCATCAACCTCCGACAAAATCTAATTATACTCCTATTTAGTATTATGTCAACTAAATTATTCTAATATCCCACTTATTTTGGTAACACTTATTGCCTTTCATCTATATAATGTATTAAGCACAATGCTATATCATTACACAAAATATAAAGGAGGTATTTTATATGACTGAAAGAAGAAGAGGAGGATTCTGGGACGGGGATGATTCCAGCTTGCTGTTTTTCTTCCTGCTCCTGGTAATTCTATTTGGTGGTTTTGGCAATAGATATTAAAAAGTGGAGGGTTTAAATCCCTCCATCTTTATCACCATAAACCCATTTATTAAGTCTATCCTGAAAGCTATTACCTGTTACTTCTTCACAGACTTTAATAAAACCTTCTGTAGTCCCAAATCGAAATCTATATCTATTATAGTATTCACTTAATATTTCGTAAACGGTATCCATTCCAAAATCCTCCCTTATGGAGTTTATAAACATAGCTCCCTTTGTATATACCAATAACCCGTATTCATCCCAGCTTTTGAAATCCTCAAGTGGTTTTGCTATTATTTCATCTGTTTCCACTTTTTCTATCATGTAATTATAATACTGTTCACAATAATATCTGTAGTAGTCTTTACCAGCTCCTTCCCCATATATGTTGTGAATATATATGACTTCGGAGTAGGTGGCTAAGGCTTCATCTATCCAGGCCTCATCTATTTGGTCGTTTCCAACTACCCCATACCACCACTGATGAGCAGTTTCGTGGACTATTACCTGTTCCAGGTGCCCCTCATAGGCATCGTCATAGTATTCCTTATTTATAAAAACTATGCCAGGGTATTCCATACCTGTAGGGAATTCTGTCATTACTATGGAATAGACTCCATAGGGATATTTACCAAAGAGAGAATTGAAAAGCTCTATGGATTTTACTCCAGCACCTATAGCTATTTTAGCTGATGATTCATCTTCCTCCAAGGCATATAGCCTAACAAGTGTATCCCCTGCATAGGATTCTGCAACCAGAAAATCAGGACTTGCTACCCAGGCAAAATCCCTTATTAGCTTTCCCTCAATTTCATATATCTTCCAGCCATTATACTTCTTTTCTTTTATTATATTGCCACTTGATGCTACTATTATTTCCTCAGGCACTATTATTTTAACATCATAATTTGCTATATCGCTATAAAATGGATCCCCCAAGCTGTAATAGGGGTCTAGATTCCACCCGGTGTCATCAAATACACATGCAACAGGATACCAGTTCCCAAAGTTATATACATTTTCACCATAGCCAAATCTATCTATGTTTAAAGGAAGCTTACCCTCATACTTTAATTCAATTATAACCTTCCTGTTTTCTCCCAATGGCTCATTAAAGCTTATTCTAAGTATGGTATCTCCCTTGCCCTGAACTGCATATTCAGCATCTACCCCATTTACCTTTATTTCTTCTATTTCTATGTACCCAGGAACATATCCTCTGGACATAATATCCTCATGAAAGAGTATTGGAGCAGTCTCCAGTTCTTTATATGCATTGGGATATAGGTGAAAATATATTTCATCTAGTTCAATCCCCGTGTTGTTTACATATGTAACCTTCTGATTAGCTGAATATGTTTTTCTTTCTGTATTTAATTCCACTTCAATTTCATACCTGTTTATACTGTCTATGTCTATTCCATTGTAGTCCTCTACTACCAATGTAGGAATTTCATTGCCAGCATTGCAGCCAGCAAGTAAGATTGCCAGCATTATGAGTAATACAATGAATTTACTGTACTTTTTCAACTCTTCCCCTCCTAATATTACCTATACTCTATAATATTACCATATTGTTCAAAATCGAACCTGATAATTATCTATTATTTCTTAAAGGGAATATTTATAAAACATATATTTTTCACAATGGTTTTTATTATACTATGCTAATATTTGTGAAATATCACTCGATTTGCGAGTTCCCACATCAAAAAAGGCTACCTGATTATGGTAGCCTAATTAGCTTACTATTTTGTAATTCTGTCTAATCCTCTCATATAAGGTCTTAAAACCTCTGGTATAATCACTGAACCGTCTTCCTGCTGATAGTTTTCAATTATTGCTGCAAAGGTTCTTCCTACTGCCAGTCCTGATCCGTTTAGAGTGTGAACATATTCCACCTTGTTGTTGTCCTTTCTTCTGTATCTGATATTTGCTCTTCTTGCCTGGAAGTCCTCAAAGTTGCTGCATGAAGATATCTCCACATATCTCCCGTAGCTTGGCATCCATACTTCTATGTCGTATGTTTTGGCTGATGAGAATCCCAAATCTCCGGTGCACAGCATAACCACCCTGTATGGAAGGCCTAATTTCTGCAGTACCATCTCTCCATTGTTTGTCAGTGTTTCAAGCTCTTCATAGGATTTTTCCGGTGTTGAAAATTTTACCATCTCTACCTTGTCAAACTGATGATTTCTTATGAGCCCTCTGGTATCCCTTCCTGCAGATCCGGCTTCCTGTCTAAAGCAAGGTGTATAAGCTGTAAGATATATAGGAAGCATATCCTCATCCAGTATCTCATCTCTGTAATAATTTGTCAAAGGCACTTCTGCAGTAGGAACAAGGAAAAAGTCCTTGCTTGGCAAATGGAACATGTCGTTTTCAAATTTGGGAAGCTGACCTGTTCCAATCATGCTGGCCCTGTTTACCATAAATGGAGGCAACATTTCAGTATACCCATGTTCCATTACATGCAGGTCTATCATGAAGTTTATTAAAGCTCTTTCCAGTAAGGCACCTTTTCCTTTAAACAGTGAAAACCTGGTTCCTGTCAGTTTGGAAGCCCTTTCAAAATCCAATATATCCAGCTCAACGCCTAAATCCCAATGGGCCTTTGGCTCAAAGCTGAATTTAGTAGGCTCTCCCCATCTTCTGATTTCCACATTGTCCTCATCAGATTTTCCTTCTACAACAGATTCATGGGGAACATTTGGTATGCTCAAAAGTTCCTCCTTTAACTGATTATCCAATTCCTTAACTATTCCATCAAGTTCCTTGACTCTGTCTGAAAGCTTCTTCATCTCTTCCAGTATTTCATTTACATTTTTTCCCTCTTTCTTTAGCTTAGGTATTTCCTTTGAAACAGCATTTTGTCTAGCCCTGAGCTGCTCCATTTCAGTTAGGGTATTTCTTCTCTTTTCATCAATTTCCAGCACCTTATCAATTGAAAAGTTTCCATGCCTTTTATTCAATCCATTTCTTACTTCCTCTGGATTGCTTCTTATTCGTTTAATATCCAGCATAATATCCTCCTTCCTGTTTCTGAAATTATATAGACTAAAAAAGCTCTCAATCCCCAATACCTTAGGGACGAGAGCATCTCCCGCGTTGCCACCCTAGTTAACCTTTCGGTTCACTCGTATAGGCATTAGCTCCAGGCTGGATTCAACAATAAGCCTTGCCAATTTCCACCACCCATTGGCTCTCTGGAAAAAGGCGTTATTGTCTACTTGGTCCTATCATAGCTTTGATATGGAATTTTAACATAAACTTGAAGGAATTCCTTCATTTCTGCAGCAATAATTTACTAGATAGTATAACACAACTGTAAAAAATTATCAATAATATAAATTAATCTTCATTGATTAAGTAGTTTTTGCTCTTTAATGCCTTTTTTATTCTTAGAAGCATTTCCTCACTTCCTACTTCTATAGTGTGAAGATGAATGCCTTCAGTAAGAGATGATAGGGGTTCTGCCCTGTTCCTCCTAAGGCTATCCATGAATTCATCTACATCAGCCCTGGAGTTTATCTCCAATTGGCCTTTTATCTCACCATACAGCGGATGCTCCACTATGACATCTATTACCCTTCCCCCCAAATCAACTATGGTTTTCAACTCATCCTCTATTTCGCTGTATTCAGTATGTTTACACACAATCTTTTTTATTATAGAACTCTTATTATTTGTTTTAGGTATTATATATCCTTGAGGTGTGGCAAGTATGTTTTCACCTCTGGCCCTTAGTAGGGAAATATCCTGAACTATTACCTGTCTTGTAACCTTATACATGTTTGAAAGGTCCGTTCCCTTTATAGGATTATTGCTATTCTTAAGGAAATTCAGTATTTTCTCCCTTCTTTCCCATGCTTCCATTATGATTCTCCTCTCATGATGCCATACCCCTTAAAGCTATAACTTCTATTTGCTGGCCTCCCATCTATAGTATCTTAAATCCGGCCCAAAGAACTTAAGGGGTATAAATCTCTCCAATACTCTTGAAAACACTCTATCGGAATAAATATCAGATATCTCCTTAGGAGACAGATTTGTTGAAATTATGGTCTTTTTACAGCTTAATATCCTGGTATTTACAATATTGAATATCTCCGCATTTGTAAATGCATTAGAAAGTTCAGTACCTAAGTCGTCTATTATTAATAAATCAGCTTCAAATAACAGGTCATACTCCTCATCCTCAAACCTGTCTGAAGAATTGCTGAATCTACGCCTTTCTATTATCTCCAGTATCTTAAATGCCGTCTGATATATTACTATTTTATTTTTATCAAGCAACGACTTGGCTATACAATTGCACAGGAATGTTTTGCCCAATCCTGTAGAGCCATAAAATAACAGATTTTCGTTGTTTTTCTCGTCAAAATTGTTGACAAACCCTTCGCTTATGCTCAATATATACAGCATATTCTCTCTGGGAGACATGTTTTCCCCTTCCGGTATCTCATTGGGAAAAATATCTATATTAAAGGTCTGAAAGTTTTCCTTTTCCAGTATGTCCTTAATATTTGACATCATATAGGCTTTATTTATGAGAGCCTGCTTTAAACAATGGCACTTGTCACCATCAGGCAAATACCCAGTATCCTTGCAATCAGGACACTCATATTTAATATCAAGATAATCCAATGGTATGTTGTTTTCTGTAAGAAGGTATGCCTTTTCCATCTTCAGTTTTTCTATAATCCTTTTTACATCCCTTATATTCTTCTCATAATTTTTGGGGTCCTCAATTATTGCCTTTGATATAAACAAGCTTGTCTTTCTAATTTCATCGTCTATTTTTTTGATTTCAGGAACCTTCTCATATACCCTCTTTATTCTGATGTTTTGCTCATAAATAGCCTTATCCCTTTTCTTTTCATACTCCCTTAGGATATCCTTGAGTAATCGATTATACATTGCCCGTTTCTCCCTTTTGTTTAAAATAGTATTCTTCCCGCTTTCTTCTTACTATTTCCTCAAGCTCTTCAGCAGTATACTTCTTTGTCCTCTGCTGAAAATTATGGAATTTATTTGGAACAGGCCTATTTGTGCTTATATTATTGCCAATATTCTTTTCCTTTCTTTCAGGCGGTTTATCCTTTTCCTCTATTTCATCCACACTTTTTATTCCCTTTTCATACCAGGATGTGAGAATTCCATCAATATAGCTTATGCTTGGATTGGAGGTTTTCTTTGAGTTTTCACATCCCTTTAGTACCATTTCCATTGTAAATTTATACTCTTCAAACCACTTATCTATAATCTTCTTCTGGCTTTCTGTAGGAAATCTGTTTACATATCCCAAATACTTCATAACCCTCTCATATCTGTAATACTTCTCGTCATTCCTCTTCAGGTACTCCTGATAAGCTTCTATATTTGTTATGCCTTGATCATACCAGTTCCTTATAATTCCGCCTATGTAATTCAAGTTTCTCTTTCCCTTTTTTTCTATTCCATAGAAAAAGGCCTTTTCAATAATGTCAGGATTCATATTGTAGTTATACAGCCATTCCAGTATTTTCTTTTTCTCATTTGGAACCAGAGGTCTTCTCATAATATAGTCAATATTATTGAACATCTGGTTAATAGCTGGAATCTGATTTGCATCAACCAAATCCTCCACTGAAGCAGTATAGGGGTTTGACGATATTCCTTCCTGATTTAGCATCCTATAGTTGTTTTTAATGTACAGCTGCTTTAGATTCAAAAATTTTACCTTATAATCAAACTTATTATCCTCGTTTACATATATTTTTTCAATTATGCCCTTTTTCTCCCAAAAGTCCCAGGCATTCAATACATCTGTTAATGGGATGTCCAAATGCTTTGCTATAGTGTTATTATCCACTGTTATTTTGCTATCCCTATCATGGGCGTATTTATAGCCTAATAGATACACCTTTACATAGGTTCCATTTGCCATGGGCATAAAATCATTTATAAATATGTTTTCAATGGGAGTATCGCCTAAGTCAATTTCTGTGGTTTCCAGTATGAAGTTCATATTATAACACCTCTTGACAGGTATTAAGTAGCTGTTCCAATTTTATCCTTTCCCTTTGCACCAAGTTTATACCTCACCTTTAGAAAATGTGATTTGTCTATCTTCATCTTATAGATATAATTATATATCTTTTTATTCCTTATTACAAAAGAGGATTTCTCTTTTACATAATATGGATTATTGGTATCGATGGATTGGTCAAAGAATTCAACAAGATATGAGTCAACGATTTTAAATCCACATTTTTCATAGCAGCGCATGGCTCTCTTGTTAAACTTGGCCACTTCCAGATAAAGCCTTTTCATATCCATTTCGTTAAAATAATAATCTAGAAAGGTTATTATTGACTCTGTTCCATATCCCTTGTTTACATAGTTAGGGTCAAATACTATTCCCAATACGGAATCCCTAAATATCTTCCTTATATTTTTTATTCCCATATATCCAATAAACCTGTTTTCCTCATTAAAAACACTAAAATACCTGTTATTTTTATTTTTAATCTTGTGATAGCACCATGCTTCCAGTTCCTCCAGGCTTAAATCCTTTAAGTTATAATCTGAAAGAAGAGGATTTTCGTGAGTTCCCCAATCCTTCAACAGATATACATCCTCCAGTTTCATAGGAGTAATAGTTACCCTTTCTCCCCTCAGTTCCATCAAAGCACCTTCTTCCCATCAATTATGCTAAAAGTACTTAGAAGAAGGTTTACGCCTCCTCCTAAGTACTGCCAATACAGATTAGATTTGTTTTTCCAATATATTAATATATTTTACTCTTTCACGGCATAGCTTAACTCTATTTAAATAGCATTTATACTATTCCCTAAAGCTTTCCTTATTTACAAACTTTGTGAACTCCTTGAGCCATACCAGTTCAACAGTTCCTGTTGGTCCATTTCTGTGTTTTGCAATTATTACTTCTCCAATGTTTTTCTTATCAGAATCCTCATGATAGTATTCATCCCTGTATAGAAACATTACAACGTCTGCATCCTGCTCTATGGCTCCTGATTCCCTTAAGTCTGAAAGAATAGGCCTGTGATCAGAACGAAGTTCAGGAGCACGGGAAAGCTGTGATAAAGCTATTACAGGGCATTCCATTTCCTTTGCCAGGGCTTTAAGACCTCTTGATATGGCTGAAATCTCCTGTTGCCTGTTTTCTGCCCTTCCATCCAGCTGCATCAGCTGCAGATAGTCTATCAATACCAGATCCAGCCCTTTTTCTATCTTTAGCCTTCTACACTTTGCCTTCATTTCAGTTAAGGATATTCCAGCAGTGTCATCTATATATATTTTTGTCTGAGATAATGGGCCCATGGAATCAATTATTTGCAGCCATTCATCTTCGTTTAGCCTTCCGCTTATTATCTTCTGCAAATCCACATGAGCTACTGAACTTATTATTCTCTGTACCAGCTGTTCCTTTGACATCTCAAGGGAAAATATTGCCACGCTTGCACCTGCCTTAATTGCTGCATTTGTAGCTATGTTTATGCCTAAGGCTGTCTTACCCATGGATGGCCTTGCAGCAAGCAATATAAGGTCTGATTTCTGCATTCCTGATAGTTTGTTGTCTATATCTATAAACCCAGTGGTAAGGCCTGTCAGCTCACCTTCTTTGGCTGCCATTTCCTCCATTTTGGAAAAACTATCCAGCAGTACATCTTTTATAGGGGCAAATCCTTTATTATGCCTTCCCTGAGTTATATCAAATATGCTCTTTTCAGCTTCCTCTATAATGCTGTTTACCTCTTCGCTACCTTCATAGCTTTTTGCTATTATGTTATCACATGACTCTATTAAACGCCTTAGTATTGCTTTTTCCTTGACTATATCACAGTAGTATTTTACATTTGCAGTAGTTGCCACTCCACCGGTTAAGTCTGTTAAATAGGCAACGCCTCCCACCTTTTCCAAGGTCCCTCTTTTCCTTAGCTCCTCAGATAGGGTGATTATATCAACCGGCTCATTTCTGTTAAACAGGCTTATTATGGCTTCAAATATTTCTTCGTTTGCTTTTTTATAGAAATCCTCGGGGTAGAGATTTTCTATTGCAGTATTTATTGCTTCCTTGCTTATTATCATAGCTCCCAGGACAGACTGCTCTGCCTCAAGGTTGTGTGGTGGAACTTTCCCCAATATTTGAGCTTCTATTTGAACCACCCCGCTATTCTTCCGTTACTTTAACTTTTAAAGTAGCAGTTACTTCTGTATATAATTTTACTTCTACACTGGTTGTTCCTATGGACTTGATGTTATCCTTCATTTCTATCTTTTTCTTGTCTATATCTATATTATGCTGCTCTTTCAATGCTGTTGATATATCCTTTGAAGTTATGGAGCCGAAAAGCTTGCCGCTTTCTCCAGCTTTGCTCTTTATTTCAACAGTTATGCTTTCTATTCTTTCCTTTAATTTAAGAGCATTTTCATACTCTTCCTTTTCCTTCCTCTTCTTATTTTCCATATCCTTTTTCCATTTATTTAAATTTGCCTCTGTCGCCTCTATTGCCAGTCCCTTTGGAAACAAAAAGTTTCTAGCATACCCGTCCTTGGCATTTACCAGTTCTCCCGATTTCCCCAGTCCTTTAACATCCTTTAACAGAATTACCTTCATTATGCTTCACCATCCTTTAAGTATTCTTCTATAGCTCTTTTTAGCATTTCTTCAGCTTCTTCAATGGTTTTTCCTTCTATCTGAACTCCAGCACTGTTTAAGTGTCCTCCTCCTCCCAGCTTTTCAAGTATAAGCTGAACAGAGATATTTCCCAAAGATCTGCCGCTTATATGGATTTTATCCCCAACAAAGGTTAAAACAAAGGAGGCTTCTATACCATCTATATTTAAAAGGTCATTTGCAGATTGAGCTGCTATCAATATGGAATTATCATCTTTTATATTAAGCCTTCCAATGGCTATTTTGTCAAATATTATTTTGGAGTTCTTTATTACCTCTGCTTTCTGTACAAATACGCTATAATCCTCTCTAAATAGCTGTCTTACGCTGGCAGTATCAGCACCTGCCCTTTTTAAAATTGAAGCAGCTTCAAAGGTTCTAACACCTGTCTGAAATGTGAAATTCTTCGTATCCACTGTGATTCCTGCAAGTAGTGCATCTGCTTCATATTTGTTCATTTTCAGCTTATCCTGCATATAATACAGTATTTCTGTAACCAATTCACAGGTGGAGGAAGCATAGGGCTCCAGGTAGGTCAATACTGCATCTTCTATAAACTCTGCACCTCTCCTGTGATGGTCTATTAATACAATCTTATCTGTCAAATTTAAAAGCTCTGGTGCTTCTGTAAAGCTGGGCTTGTGGTTATCTACCAGCACCAGTAGGGAAGAATCATAAATCATATCCTGAGCTTCATCAGGAGTAATTATATAGTGCAGATATTCAGGGTCTTCCTTTACAATTCTGTTGTAAATATTCCTGATGGATGGATTTATATCCCCAAGTATAATAAATCCATCCTTGCCTCTGTTCTTGGCAGCATTTATAATCCCTATGGCTGCCCCGAATGAGTCCATATCTGCATTTTTGTGTCCCATTACAAAGACTTCATCAGATTGGTCTATCAATTGCATTAGAGCATGGGCTATTACCCTGGATTTAACCCTGTTTCTCTTTTCAATAGCTTTCGTTTTACCTCCATAAAAGCTTAAATTATAGCCATCCTTTATGACAACCTGGTCTCCTCCCCTTCCTAATGCAATATCAATAGCTGCTCTGGCATATTCATAGTTTTCAATAGGATTTTTGCCATTTACTCCTACACCCATACTTAATGTAACGCTAATTGTATTTCCTTTATCTATTTCCCTAATCCTATCCAGTACATCAAATCTTTTATTCTGTATTTCCTCCAGAAATTTGCGTTCTATTACCAGTAAGTATTTATCGCTTTCATATTTTCTTACCAGCCCCTCATAAGCAGCAGCAAAGGTATTTATTATCTTGTCTATTTCTGCTAATACCAAGGGTCTGTTTATTTCGGGGGTGTTGCTTTTTACTTCGTCGTAATTATCTATATATGCTATACAAACTGCTATCTTCCTGTCATTGAATTCCTTCAGCAGTTTTACATATTCTGTATTGTTTATCCAGTAGAGTACAATTGTATTGTCCTTTTTGGTTATGGATTTATTGCTGTCTACCACGTTATAATACACTTCATAATGCTGTTTTTTGTATTCTATTGAAATTGAGTTGCTGCCGTTTTTTACCAAACCTTCCACATTAAAATTAGGTATAAGCTCAACTATGCTTTTATTCAATATATCCTCTTCGTTAACTATCTCCAAAAATCTGGAATTATACCAGGAAATGGTATAATCGGAATTAAGCATTACAAGGGGAAAAGGCATGTTAAACACTGCATGCTTGGTAACAGAATCAAATTCCTCAATTAATCCCTCTACATACTTAGTCCATTCCTTTTCTTTATTTCTTATATCCATTACATATTTATATATCAGGTAGGCTAATGCAACTGCTGAAAGCAAAGCCAGAATTGGCTGATAGTAGGTAATAATTGCTATCAGTACTCCTATGAATATCAGATATATCTTTATATCTCTTCTTTTCAAAAAATCACTATCTCTCATTGTAATCCTCCTAATGGGATTCATGCCATCTTTCTAAACTTTCTAAAATCAAATATTACGTCTAAAATTCCCGTTATTACCAGTATTCCTCCAATTAGAGGCGATAAAATAATGGTCATGGCTAATATAAAAAGTCGAAATATAATACCTATCTTTTTCTGAAGCAGTTTATAGTCTATAACTGACAACCCTTGAAGGAAAAATACCAGAAATCCAAGGACATAAAGGTTTGATACTACAGCTTCCATATTGAACAATTCCAGATTTCCCAATAATATGGTTGTAATAAACATTATACCAATTCCTACTATAATATTCCTTGGAAGTTTAAATCTTGAGAACCTTGGAATAAAAACCACTCCATAGCCTAGTTTTCTAAGAATTAGAGATGATACCAGATAGTTTATATACGCAACGATAAATGAGACTATAATCATAATAGAGGGTATTGTATTTAAAAAAAACTTAAAATCATTTTCCAATTTGTTTTTTAGCTGAAATAATTCAAAATTTGTTAACTGGTACTCCTCCAGCATAGCAATCTGCATATCCATTGTCTGTTTAAAGGCATCCCTAAGCTGAGATATTATATTGACTCCTTCAATATCTCCTTCAATAATAATATTGGCAATTAAACAAATCATAAAAATGAGAGTAGATATGGATAATATTTCAATAGGCCTTCTTCTGCCTTTAATTCCATACATTATTGAAACTGTCAAGGGTGCAAATGCTGTAAGCGCAAATATTCCAGACATAGTATCCGTCACATACCCTAAGGATAAACAGGATATGGCTAATGCAGTTATTCCATAGATTACCCCCTGTCTTATACCTAAAACAATAAATAATACAGGATACAACGCTAAAATAAATGGAAAATAATATATTCCGAAAATAGCTAGCAAGGTGGATACAGCAAATACCAATATACTCTCTACAATACTGTTATTAAAATTTATATTCAAATTCTCACCCCTATTCCAACTTTATCCTCAATAATTCTAGGAGTTCACTTAAATCTCCATACCATCTCTCTACCTTATGTCCTTCCCTGATTTTCAGCTTTATGTTTTTCTCAATGCTGTTAGCTATATCTTCATAGTTTAATCCTACTCTTTTGCTCATCAATAAAGACATGAGTATAATATTTGCAATAGTATCTGACAGCTCTTCTTTATTATCATCTTCTCCCTTAACAAGAAGTTCATAAAGATAAGCCACGGAAGTTAACAATTCGCTTTTGAGCCACTCTACAGTCCTTATGTTCTTGATTATATCCATATCTTTTAGATCATCCATAATTTCACCCTTTAAAATAAACTCAAAAACCTTGCCTTAATAAAATAATACAGAGTATAAATATATATGTCAAATAAAAAAGAGAGGATGTTCCTCTCTTATTCTGCACTGTATGGCAACAAAGCAACCTGCCTTGCACGCTTTATGGCTGTTGTCAATTCCCTTTGGTGCTTTGCACAGTTTCCATTAATTCTTCTTGGAAGAATTTTGCCTCTTTCTGTAACATACTTTTTTAATCTGTTAATATCTTTATAATCTATATGTTCAACATTATCCATGCAAAAACTGCATACTTTCTTTCTCGATTTGAATTTTCTTTGCACCTTTCTCCCCTCCTTCTAGAATGGAATATTATCATCATCTACTGGAGCGAAACCATCTATATCAGGATAATCCATGCCTTCATCATCATAGCTAGACCCAAAATTAGAACTTGAAGTATTGCCTCCCCAGTCAATAAACTCAACTCTATTGGCTATAACTTCAGTAACATATCTTTTGCTTCCATCCTTGGCATCATAAGACCTGGATTGAATTCTTCCCTGAATTGCAGTCAGTCTTCCCTTTCCTAGATAGTTGGCACAGTTTTCAGCTTGTTTCCCATAAACAACTATATTTATGAAATCAGCTGTTGGCTGGCCTTTTGATTCCATTTCCTGTTTCTTCTCTCTGGATAGTCCTCTATCAACGGCTAAAGTGAAAGTAGATACTGGAAGACCGTTTGGAGTGTATCTTAACTCTGGGTCCCGGGTAAGCCTGCCTATTAATATAACATTATTCAATCCAAACACCACCCTAATTATTCATCTTCTCTGATTATCATGTGTCTCATTATGCCATCGGAAATTTTGGACACTCTGTCTAGCTCATCTACAACCTCAGAGTTGGACTCAAAATTAATCACAACATAGTAACCTTCTTTGTGATCGTTAATCTCATAAGCCAGCTTTCTTGTTCCCCATTCATCAATATTAGTAATTGAACCATTTCCTTCAATTACACCTTTTAATCTCTCTAATAGCTGGTTTCTGCTTTCCTCTTCTAGAGTAGGTACAAAGATGAACATTCCTTCATATTTTCTCACGTCTTTCACCTCCTTTTGGACTAGCGGTTCTATTTAAAAATAGAACAAGGATTTATCTATAGCATTATAACATTATTATCTTAATTATGCAATGAAAATTTATTTTTCATTAATTTTACACCAATAAAAATTCCCTCAAATGAGGGAATTTTTTATGCTTAAGCTTCTTTCAATGCTTCTTTCAGTACTTCTGCCAATCTCTTGACGCCTTCCACTATTCTATCTTCCTGCATATTTGAATAATTCACTCTAAAGGTATTTTCATGTCCTCCGTTGGGGAAGAAAGAACCTCCTGGAACAAAGGCTACATTCTTTTCCAATGCTTTCATGGCCAGCTCTCTGGCATTTATATGCTCTGGAAGAACCACCCAAGTGAATAGTCCGCCATCTGGATTGGTTACCTTTATTCCTTCAGGAAATTCCTCTTTTATTGTGTTCAGCATTAAATCCTTTCTTCTCTTGTATACTTTCTTTATCTTCTCAATATGAGCCTCTATGTCATAATCCTCAAGGAATTTATACACTGCTATCTGGTCAAGAGTACTTGACTGTAAGTCTGCACCCTGCTTAATAAGTACAAACTTATGTAATACTTCCTTATCAGCAGCTATCCAGCCCAGCCTAACCCCTGGGGAGAATACTTTTGAAAAGGTACCCAAAAAAATTACTCTTCCTTCAGTATCATAATGCTTAATGGCAGGATATATTTCTCCTTCAAATCTCAGCTCTCCATAAGGATTATCCTCTACAATTGCTACATTGTACTTGTTTGCCAACTGAACCAATCCTTTTCTTCTTTCAATGCTCATGGTTCTTCCTGATGGGTTTTGAAAATCCGGATTTACATATATGAATTTTACATTTTCATTTTCTTTTAGAGCTCTTTCCAAATCCTCAATTATCATTCCATCATCGTCTGTTTCTATTTCCACAAATCTAGGCTCATATGCCTTGAAAGCGTTTATGGCTCCCAAATACGTTGGGCTTTCGCACAGAATTACATCGCCTGGGTCAATAAATGCTTTTGCCATAAAATCCAATCCCTGTTGAGAACCACTTGTAATAAGTATATTATCAGTAGTCAGATTATTTACCTTAACCTTAGCCATTCTATCCAATATCTTAACTCTCAATGGTTCAAATCCCTCTGTAGGACCATATTGAAGTGCAACTCTTCCGTATTCTTCCATTACCTTAGCCAAAGTCTTCTTCATTTCTTCTACAGGAAATAATTCAGGTGCAGGCAATCCTCCGGCAAAAGAGATAACTTCAGGTTTTTGAGTGAGCTTCAGCATTTCTCTTATTTCAGATGCCTTTATATTGTCCATTCTTTTTGAAAAGCTTAAGGACATGTATAACACCTCCCAAGTATTATAAAAACGTTTTCCTTACTTATAACAACCCTTTAAATAATTCCTCCATTTATAGTTTACTATTAAATTGTAAAATTGTCTAATATTTAAATACAATTTATAAAAATATTTTCTGGCCTGGTTTTTTGCCAGAAAATATTAACCTTCATTATCCTTATTATCCTTGCCCTTGTAATGGACAATGCTAATCCATTTATCATCTACTAAAATCTTTCTTACCCTTTTTTCAAATTCAATTCTGGGAATCATAATCTGCCTGCCACATCCAAGGCATTTTAACTTGATATCTACTCCGGTTCTGGTTATCTCCCATTTGTTTTCTCCACAAGGGTGAGGCTTTTTTAAAGCTACAATATCTCCTAAATCATACTTTAGCATTATGCTAACCTCCTATGGTTTTCCATTATAAACAATCATTCTTGGATAAGCAAATTTAATATTTTCTTTATCAAAGGCTTCCTTAATGGCCTTTCTAATTTGCCTTTCTAAGGCCCATTGCTCCATAGGTTTTGTTTTACCAATTACTGTAATTATCACAGAAGATTCATCTGCAGATTCACCTAAGGAAGTAACTCCTAATACAGAGGGTCCTTCAACGATGCTGTCATTTTCCTTTTTAATCTTTTCCAATACCCTTTCAATGACATTAACTGCCCTGTCAATATCCTCTTCATAGGGAATTTTTACCTTTACCAAAGCCCTCATGGGCCCTCTGCCCATATTTGTTACTACAGTTATTTGACCGTTGGGAATAATATGGAGCTCCCCTGAAAAATCCTTAAGCTTTGTTACACGTACTCCCACTTCTTCCACTATGCCTGTATAATCTCCTATTGTAACATAATCTCCCACTGAATACTGGTCTTCAAACAGTATAAAGAAGCCGGTAATAATATCCTTAACAAGGGATTGGGCACCAAAGCTTATGGCCAACCCCCCAATGCCTGCTGTGGCTAATATTGATGAAGTATTGACTCCAAATATATCCAGTATTATAACTATGGCTATAAAGTAAAGGATATACTTCAATATGTTCCTAAATACTGCCATCAGGGTTTTTATCTTTCTTTCTTCCTTAATGGACATGGTTTTTACTCTTTTGGCTATTGTCCTATCAATAAGGGCGTTTAATATCCTCAATACAATTTTAACCACTATTAACAGTATGATAACCTTAATGGCTTTTCCAAATATATTCAGTTCTCCATATTCTGTTGTAAAAAAATCATGTATATATAGATATAGGCTATTCATCCAAACACCTTCCTATTGGAGCCTTTGTGCCCTGCTTCCACCGCTGTCCTTTGAAATCTTAAATATCCCTTCTGTAATCAAATTGTTCTTTTCAATTATATACTTTATGCTGTTAAGGTCATCCAGGTTAAACATAATAGCCAGTCCACAGCTGTGACTAATCTCTCTTGGAGTAGGTATGGTCCTGTACTGTATTTTCTCATTTCTAAAAACGGAATCTGCCTGTATGGCATAATGGGTGGACTTAAATGTAATGACTCCAAACTGTGTTTCTTTCATTATATCATACACTCCTATCCTATGTTAACAGTATTTGTTGCATTTCTAATCCTGTCATATATTGTATACATATTTGTTATCTGCCCAACCTGTAGTTTTTCCTTAAGTTTATAATAATCCAAACAGGTACCGCATGAGAGTATTTCTACACCTTCAGACTCCAGTTTTCTCAAATCCTCAATTACTTCTGAACCTTCACAGGTTAAATATACCCCGCTGTTGAAAAACAGCATTGACTTTGGATAAGGCTTGGATTCAGCTACAGTATACATAAATGACTTAATGAGTATCCTTCCCAGTTCTTCAGAGCCTTTACCCATTGTATTGGATGAAAATACAATTACCAGATTGTCAGAATCAGCCTTTCTTAATTCCTTTATTTCTTCCTGCTGTACTTCTCCCTTTATAATTGTTATATGGTACTCATCTTCCTTTTTCTTATCAACCTTAAATTCATACCCTAAGCTATTTGCCAGCTTTGAAACATTCCCAACAGCAACCTCATTGTCAACTATAGTAACTACTATGCCTTTATCCATATTGTCAAGTTCCTTCTTGGTCATAATAACTGGCTTTGGACAAGCCTGTCCTCTTGCATCTATTTCCTTTATCATATTAAAACCCCCTATTTTTCTTATAAATATATTATACTATCCTGTATAGATTTAAACTTATAAGTATTTTGTATAGGTTTATATCCATCAATAAAAAATATCTATGCTGAAATCCATAAGATTAAAATATTTAAATGGTATCTTAAATAATTTAATTTTTATATTAATTTTTTTAATGTATATATTGACTTTTTTTAGGTTTAATATTAATATATTTATAAACCATAGTATACAACATATACTGAATGCAGCTTTATTATTATACCCAAATGTGAAAACTTCTTAAGCACCACAGTATTCATAATTGGAGGGTTTAAGTTGGAAAACAGGGTGAAAAAAGCAACTAAACTGAAAATCACAATTGTAGATGATGGAAAGAGGATTAATCTTCCTGGTATACCTTTCTGGATAATTGAATTTTTAATTGACCTGGGCTTTGGAATAAGTTCCATAGCAATGAAGTTCGTTAAGGAAATAGATGAGGATACAAAAAGAATACTTGACTCAATAGATAGAAAAGACATAAAGCTATTAATCAAGGAATTAAAAAAATATGGTCCCTTTGACCTGGTGAATATTAGAGAAGGTGATAAGACCTATGTTCTTATTTCAATCCTTTAATTAAAGAGAGGAAGAGTAGAATGAAAAGAGAAATGTTAGGTAAATGCCCCGTATGTGGGGAAGAACTGCAGGTAACAAGGTTAAGCTGCAATAATTGTCACACTACAATAGAAGGCAGCTTTTCCGCATGCAGGTTTTGTAGACTTACAAATGAGCAGAAAAACTTCCTGGAGGTATTCGTAAAAAATAGAGGAAATATAAAGGAAATAGAAAAGGAGCTGGGCATATCCTACCCTACTGTGAGAAACAGGATGGAGGATTTAATTGAAGCTCTGGGATATAAACCTAAGTACAGCGAACCTAAGATTAATCAAAAGGAAATATTGGAAAAACTGAATAATGGTGAAATATCTTCTGAAGAGGCTATTAGACTTCTAAGGGGAGAAAAATAAGGGGGTCTTATTATGAGAGAAGAAAAGATGATGATTTTATCCATGCTGGAAGAAGGTAAGATAACCAGTGAAGAAGCAATTAAGCTATTAGATGCCCTGGAAAGCTCTGAATACAATCTGCTAATAAATGCAGACAAAACAGAAGATAAAAACTCTGAATATAAAAACACTGATGAAAAAGATGAGGCCAAGGATGAAATTAAAGAAGGATTAAGAGATTATACCAGAAAAATAGAAAGCTTTGGAACAAACCTGGGGAATCTGATATCCAATATAGTAAACAATATAGTTGATAAAACTACCTTTATCAGCTCAGACGGATTATATGAAACTATAAATAAAAGAATTGAAAGAGACATATCAGATGTTGAAAACCCAGTAATAAACTTTGAGTCTGTAAATGGAAGCATAAATGTAAAACCATGGAATGAGAATAATTTTTCCATGAACATAACCTGTAAGTATAAGGGCAAGGAATTTAGCAAAGATGATGTTTTTTACAACTTTTTTGAAGAAGGCAACAAATTCAGATTTATACCTGTTTATAAAAGCCATGTGATGATTTCATTAGATGTAAATCTCCCTAGTAAATATTACAAAGAGATTACCCTTAAGACTACAAACGGCAGAATAAAGATTCACGACTTTCATGTTGGTGAACTGGTATTAGAAACAAGCAATGGCTCCATTACTGCAGGAAATATCAGTTCAGATAAAATAGACTTATTAACCCAAAATGGCAGAATACTTATAAATGACCTGTCTGCTCCAGCAATAACTGCAAAAACCTCTAATGCAAGCATTGCTGCAGAGAATATCAAAAGCAGGGATTTGAACATATCAACTATGAATGGAAGGATTAGTTCTACCGATATACAATCAGACTATATTTCTGGGAAGACCTCCAATGCCTCCATTGAAATGGAAAATATAATTAGCAAAAAAGTCAGGCTTAAAACCTCTAATGGAGCAATTACATGCAGAGATATAGATGAAAGGAATATCGAAGAATTAAACCTTTCCACTTCCAATTCATCAATTAATATAGCCTTGAATAATACTGATAAGGTTAAATATTTCGACCTGGAAACAACTTTAGGAAGCATATTCCTTGAAGCACCAGATTTGATATATAAAGTCAATAAACAGGCTAATACAGGAACTAAAAAAGTAATAGCCTATAGTGAAAATTTTGATGAGCAAAAGGAACATCTGCTTATAAAGGCTTCAACTTCAAATGGTTCAATAAAGATTATATAGGGGGGTTAATATGACAGATTTCAAGGATGAAAAACTACAAATATTAAAGATGATTGAAGATGGCAAAATTACAAGTGAAGAAGGCATAAAACTGCTGGAAGCCCTTGATGATACACCTAATACTGTTCCAGTTGAAACCAGCAAGGCAAAATGGATAAAGATAAAGGTGTTTGAACCGGAGGAAAAAACCAATGTAGATGTTACTATACCAATATCCTTAATAGATATTGCAATGAAAATAGCAAATAAGATAAGCCCTGAATTCAATAAATATGGAATAAGCGAAAATGAAATAAGTGAAATATTCAATGCTATAAAAAATGGGGCTTCAGGCAAGATAGTGGATGTAAAAAGCGAAAGCGGTGAAATAGTGGAAATAATGGTAGAATAATCCCATTAGGGATTATTCTCCTAATTTTTTGGCATTGTATATTATTCTTATGCCTATTAAGATTAAAGCTATCGGTAAAATATTAAATACAAGCTTCCAGAATCCAAACTCAATAGATGTATAAGCAGATATAATGTATAGAATGGAAATAAGAAACATAACAGTGCCCAAATATTTAGGCCATTCTATTCTGTCCTTTCTAAACCCTAATAAATACGCCATATAAAATGCAATACCAAACAGGAAGTACAATGTCCAATTCACATCAATGGAAACCAATTCATTAATCAAGTTGTTTGTCCCCAGGGCAATTAACAATAATCCTATTGTCAACAGTATCCTGTTGTTTTGCTTTCCATACACAGCTAAACATATAATTCCGAATATCCATAGGAATAAAAAGCGCTTAATATCAATTCCAATGAACACATATTGGTCTAAAATGGACATTACTGAAACTCCCAACAGTATTAATCCCAATAAAAGATATCCCAAATGCTTTTTCATCATATAGCCAATTAATATGCCAATGGACAAAAGGAATAACAGCCACTCAAAAGACAGAACGTTAAGGTTTAAAAGCAAGAATAACAGTCCAATCAATATTAAATATATACCAGACAAATAGCTCCTTCCATTCATATAATCCCTCCAATTTTTTTAAATATAGGTTTTACTGGGCATGAAGTCAAACATCAGATCAATAAAGCTGAAATCCCTAAAATAAAATAAGATTAAAGAATCATTGAATTCCTTTCCTATAAAGGATTCCGGCAAAAATACAGCAATTGGTGTTAGCACAATGCTTATGAAGTATACTATAAAAACTCCCTTTACTAGTCCAAAGAACATTCCCCCTATTTTATTAAGCTGGTTTAAGACTGGAGCATTGAAAATACCGGAAAACACCCCAAACAGTATATTCACCAAGGCATTAACAATAATAAATATTAAAGCTGCTGATACTACCATAACAGTTATTTCTACTAGCCCATCAGATATTAAATCTGGTATAAAATCAATATTGCTTTCGACCTGTCTATAAAATAAAACAGCTAATACCACTTCAACCAATCTCTCAATCATTTCGTATAGAACAGGGCTATTCATTATAAATCCATATACAATCATATAATATTTGCTTACAACTAACATGGACAATACATAGCCTATAATACTAAAAACTGAACCTATTAACCCAAACCTTAACCCCTTGAAAACATTGTATATTAATATAAATACAATTATGATATCTATCAAGTTCAAATATATCACCAGGCCTTACATTAAAATGTAACTATATCTATCCTGTTCTCATACAATACTATTAAATTCCCATTGCCTTCTATTACTTTAATTATCGGCTCTTCAGCCTTATATTTAAACATTTTTTTTGCACCCTTAAATCCCATTAGGTTTTCTTCCCCATATAGTACTGCGTATCCATTAGCCAATATGAATTTATTGTATTCCTCCTTAAGTGATAGGGATTCCTTGGCAGCGCCGTCTCTGGAAATGACCTCAAATGTGCTGCCATATAAAATGTATATTGATTTTTCATCTACGCATATGCCTTTTGGAGAAGATATATCTTTTTGCCATACGATATATCCCTCATCTATATAATATAATATATTGCTTGACATTGCCACCAATCCTTTATCATCTATAAAACTAATATACATAATCAGCTCATCATCTAGCTTTAAGTCCCAATTGAGCTCACCATTTAGACTATATACCTGTATTTCAGATTTTATACCTTCATTTTCCAGATTAAGTGTAGATACAGCATATCTATTTATTTTATTTAAAAAGCAATAATCAAGAATATATTTATCCTCCAGCATCTTCCTTGCAATCATCTTTCCACTGGTATCCAGAATCTCGATACTCTCATTGCCATCATCCTCTAAATGAATTAAAATATTTTCACCGCTTTCCTTTATGCTTTTTATCCTGCCTTCAGATTTAAATCTTCCAATGGTATCACCTTCCGAATTGAGATAATATATATCCCCCTGATTTCTGTCTGAAACATATATGCCTATATCCCCAAATGTTACATAAAAATCTGTAAAATTAAATTCTTTTTCCCATTCCTTATTACCTTCCCTGCTGTATCTTACAAGCTTATTATCCTTACGCATCATTATATGGCCGTCATAACAGGCTATATCATCAATCTCATCATCTGCAGATATAGAGTTTATTACATTAATATCATCTAATAGCAGAGAATCCATATTAAATAGTTCTATCAGCTTTTCCTGATTTTCACCTTTGGATAGGAAAAATATCATTAAAACCAGTAGAGCAGCAAATATTTTAATAAATATGCTTTTTTTGCCATTACCCTTCACAGTATCACCTCTATGTTATAATTCTTTATTTTTTTTGTATTCCCTTCAAAATTATTGTAGATATTTTTATATCTGATATAATAATTATACCCATACAATTATATGGAGGTAAAAGTATGAAAATAGATAAGAATTCCGATATTCCCCTGTACATACAGGTATATAAGAACATAAAGAATATGATTGAAAACAATGAGCTAAAGGAAGGAGACAAACTTCCCTCAATAAGAAGCATGTCGAATAAATTGGGAGTAAACAATATAACCATTGTAAATGCCTATAAGCTTTTGGAACAGGATAGATACGTATATTCAATAAAGGGAAGCGGTACATATGTAAGAAAAGCCTATAATTTGGATTTGCCCTATATGGAAGATGGAGATATTGAGCTTATGGTAGGAGGAATACTGCCTATATCCAAAGATAGCATCAATTTTTCATCCGTTTCTCCAACTCCAGAGATTTTTCCCATTGAGGAGTTTAAACAATCCTTAATTGAAGTGTTGGACAGGGATAAGGGAAATGCATTTATGTATCCTGAAATAAACGGCTACAAGCCTTTCAGAGAGTCCATATCATCTTTTCTATATGAAAACTACAATATGAATGTTGACAAGGATCAGATACTGGTCATATCAGGAGGGCAACAGGGAATTGACTTAATAACCAAAACCCTGGTTAATCAGGGAGATTATATATTTGTTGAAAATCCTACCTATTCAGCAGCTGTATCTGCCTTTAAATCAAGAGGAGCAAAAATAATAGGAATACCTATCCTGGAAGATGGAATAGATTTTGAAGTTCTGGAAAAATACCTTAATAGATTAAATCCCAGGTTTATATACATGATGACCAACTATCAAAGTCCTACAACCTACTCCTATAGTATGGAAAAGAGAAAAAGATTAATAGACCTGAGTACCAAATATGATTTCTACATAATTGAAGATGATTTTTTAACTGACTTAAGCTACGGGGATAAAAAACTTCCATTGAAATCTATGGATAATTTGGACACTGTCATATACATAAAAAGCTTTTCAAAAATTTTTATGCCTGGAGTAAGAATAGGATTTATGACTGTACCTAAAAAGCTCTTTGCAAACATAATAAAGGCAAAGCATACTACAGACATATCATCCTCCGGATTCTTCCAAAGGGCATTTGATCTGTATTTAAGAAAAGGCCTTTGGAAAACACATATTGAAACCATTAGAAAAGTATATTTTGAAAAATACAATACAATGGTAAAGGAATTAAAAAGGCTGAACAAATATGGAATATCCTTTACGGAGCCTAAAGGAGGGCTTAGCATATGGATTAGGCTGCCGGAAAATATAGACTCTATAGATCTCTATAAGGAATGCATAGAAGATGGACTATCCATTGTACCAGGAAAGATTTTCTTCATAGACGACAGCCTATATACCAACTACATACGGTTAAGCTTTGGAGCAGCTTCTAAGGAGGAAATAGTAGCAGGTATACAGATAATAGAAAATTGCCTGAAAAAAAGGCAAAAAAAAGAAAACAGTAAATATCTTCCTTTCATTTAAAAGGCTTCTTTATCTATTTAAAGAAGCCTTTTCCTTCAGAAACTGCATTACTACGGATATGAATTCATCTGGTTTTTCAAATATTAAAGCATGGCCTGTTCCTTTTATTATAACAAGCTGAGAATCCTTAATCCTTCTATGTATAAATCTCTGATACTCAGTCAGGGTAATCATGTCATATTCTGCACCTATTATCAGGGTAGGTACCTCTATATCCTCTATAGAATGAGAAACGTCAAAATTTAAAGCACTTTGAAGGTTTCTCAAGAATCTATCTTTCCATTCCTCATTTAATACCTTTGACATTATTCTCTTCTTATCTTCCAGCTTTTCATAGCAGTTTTCATAATAGCTAAAGGAATATACATAAGGAAAAACAGTATTTGAAAATACTTCTCCATCCAGTGTTGATGCAGCATAGGCCCAGGATTTTCCTATGTCCTTCATTATGTTGGAAGTATAGCAGTCTGTATTGGATAATATTAATGATTTTACCTTATCCTTATACTTTAGGGCATACGTTAAGGCTACCTTGCCTCCATATGATACTCCCAGCAGATGAGCGCTATTAATGCCTAAGCTTTCTAAAAGGCCATTTAAGAATTCAGCTTGGGTTTCAACTGTATACCCTTCTTCACAGCTGTCGGATTTTCCCTGGTCAAGCAAATCCACCAATATCATTCGATAGTATTTGGAGACATCCTTAATAAGATGTGACCAGCTGCTTGTAGTCATCATGACTCCATTTAAGAAAACAATGGGCTCACCATTACCATATTCCTTGTAGTATATGTTTTTATCGTTAATCCTTACATAAGGCACTTTATCAGCCTCCTTTTCCTATACTTAGTATATCAAAATTAGAACCATCAGTACAAATCCAATTAGCCCCGATATAGGGTATATTATCCCTACAAGATTTGCAAATCCGAATTTTGCCAATGGTATAGCTGATATGCAGAATAACACTGTATATAGTAATTTATTTTTATGTTCTGAAACTCTGTTCATAAATCCAAATCCGTTGGCTATTGCAGTTGTGAATATGGCAATCCAGAGTATTACTGCATATACCTTCCTATACCCATTAGAAATATTACCACATATTTTAAGCATTGGAACCTCCAAAAAAATTACTTCATTATAATATACCAGCATGCTTATCAAAATGGATATGCCAAGCAAAAATAAAATAGCTCCTCCTGTAGCACCTCCCAATATGGCGGTTTTTTTATCTTTCAATAATGGAAGAAATGATGAAAATACTATTATTATAATCAATGAATTGGAACCAAAATATAATAATGAAGAGGTTATAAAATTGCCCTTTCTCGTCAGTGCCACCCCTTCGACATTTGAAAAGTTAAAGCCTTCTCTGATGTTAAGATATATGGATGTAAACAATATGCCAACAATCAATATGGGAACCAGTACAGTATTTACTATAGACAAACCTTCCAGCTTAAATAAGAATACTATAAATGTAAATATAACCATGGTTATTATACCTATATTAAAAGATAGACCTAATTCCTCCTTGAAAATTGCACCACTGCCTGAAAGCATGACACTATAGCCCGTATATAGAGAAAAGCCTATTATTGTATCCAGAATTAAACTAAATCTATCTCCAAACAGCTTCATCACCAATTCGTTTAAGTTCTTTATCTTGTATTTATAAACCTTTAACAATAGCATACTTCCAACTGCAGAAAATAAAATCCCTGAAATAATAATACCAATTATTCCTTTAGCTCCATACACTGCAAAGAATTCTACAATCTCCCTTCCTGATGCAAACCCTGCACCAATAACAGTGCCTATATATACTGAAGCAATTTTAATCCAGTTTTTATTCATATATATCCTCCTTCCTGATAACTAGTCTATTATCAGAAAGGCTTGTTCTATAACTGAAATATATATTGCTTTTAAAAATAAAAAACTCTACTTTTTTAATAAAAGCAGAGTTTTTATTTATTTATTATATACTAACTTTAAATACAGTTTGCTCCTTAACATCAACTGTCAATGCATCTAATGCTACTCCAACTCTGTGATATCTCAATTTCCATTGCTCTTCCTCCGTTCTTGAAGGGTCTCCTAGCGGATAAGGTATAGAGAATGTTGGAACAATCTTGTTTGAACCAACAGATTTAGCTACAGGAACTAAATTGGCCATTTGAACTACTGGTATGCCAGCACGTTCTATTTCTTTTACCATCGTTGCACCGCAACGTGTACAGGTACCTCAGGTTGAAACAAGTATAACCCCATCTACATTCCCCTCTTTTAGATGTACAATTATTTCCTTAGCCATTCTGGCAGCTTCTGCTTGGGTAGTTCCAGTTCCAACTGTTGAATAAAAGTATTCATGTAGTTTGCCAATCTTTCCTTCCTTTTCATAAGCTCTTAAAGCATCTAAAGGTACAATTACATTAGGATTCTGGTTAGCAACTGCAGGGTCAAAACCAGCATGAATTGTCTTAAATACGCCACTTTCTAATCTTTCCATACCAGAAACATTATATCTACCCCATCTAGTAGCTGAAGCTGATTGTATCTTATCTGGATTGTCTACAGGTACTATACCTCCAGATGTAACTATGGCAATTGTAGCCTTTGATAAGTCTTTAATTGGTGGGGCTATTGGTACATTGTCCTTAGGTGGTATTGGCAATTCAGTTTTAAAAGGTTGTCCATTAAGTTTTTTCAAAAGCATATCTACAGCTCTGTCAGCAGCAGTTACTGGAGGGTCTAACCAAACTTGTTTTCTAATTCCCCTTCCATAATAGCCTTCTTCTTCAGCAGATAACAAAGCTTCTCCATTTAATATTTTTTTGCCGAATTCAGCCATTTCCTTAACATCTTTTCTCATAGATGCAGCGCTTTTTCCACCTTTAAATATATAGATGTCCTGACGGAACATTTCAACTCCTGGGTTTTCCTCATTCATAGATGAAATAACAGGAACTTTAAACTTTTTCATAACTGCTTTTCCAATATGACCACATGCAGTACCATATCTGCCTGCTCTAAAGGCAGGACCTGCAAAGAATATATCAAATTCTTTATTCTCTAAGAATCCCAATATTGTATTTATAGCCTCTTCAGTATTAGAACCCATATAGTTATCTCCACATATAATTGTATGAGTAACCTTAATATCTTCTCCTAATTGTTTTTGCAACTCAATAGCTGGGCCTACTAATCCTTCTCTTATTTCAGGAGCGAAATCAGCTTTGTCTTCTCCGCCAATTTGCCCGAAAAATTGATTTATATAAAGTATTGCTTTCTTCATCCTTGCACCCCCTTTAGAATTCCTTTACTGTTTTAGTTGACCAGCCAACTACCTGATCTCCACAGAACATAGAGTTATTCTCCATAATAATGGAGCCATCTTCTCTTACTGAAGGTCCCAGTATTTCATCTCCCCACCATCCCCCAGCAAATCCATCTCTTGATAAGGATTCTAATTCTCCTATTACTGTTTCCATTGGTGGAAGTTCTATTAATTCAGAAACATTTCCAGCTGATACAATAGCATCTGCTTTTGGATCCAGAGTAACCAATGGCTGGGATTTTCCATCTCTACCAGTACATTCAGGAGTCAATCCCACAGTTTTCACACCAGCATCCTCTAATGCTACAATACATGCAATAAAGTCTGCATCCGGATTTCCATATCCTTCCTCTACAACAATTGCACCATCTGCTCCTAAGGATTTAGCCATTTGAGCTACAAGTAGTGCTGATCTTTCTTTTTGATCTAAGGCTACATTTAGATTAGAAGTTATAATACCTAAAAAGTTTATTGTTTTTCCATGCTCCTTGTATAACCTTCTTATAACAGGGAAATTCTGAAAATCATAAGTAGACCATTTGGAAGAACTAGGCATAAAACTTCCAGATATTACAGCACCGTCTAAAATCTCATTTGGATGCATAAATGTTGGTAGCATTTTATTAGTATCCCACCCATATACCAGGTCATTATATCCTAATTCCTCCATCTGTGATTGTAGTTGAAGCACAAGAACAACTGAAGGCAATTTATTTACTTCTTTTGAACGTTTAATTATTGGGTCTAATTCAAATACTTCTAATTCCTCTGGTTCCATATCCTTTACACATGAACCTATGTATTCTGCAAGTCTCATACCAGCCCATCTTAAGGCTCTATTCTTCTTTTGCTGCTCTCTTTTTTCAAATTCCTCATCTGTATCAGCAACAAGTACTATATTTTTGAGCTGTGAGAAATAAGTATACTTAGCACCTTCACCACTCATATCTATAAGACCATCCTGGAATCCACCCCAGTGTTTTCCCACAACTAATACACTACATTCCTTTAATGCATGGGTTCTTCCGTTCCCTGCCTGCATTAGATCTCCTGTTACGCCTGGAAATACCGGACCTCCATCTACTCTAACTCTTGGCTCAATGGCTTCCTTTACTGGTACCAATCTCACCTTATCTCCTGGCTTCACTATGTATAATTCAGCTTCAGTTATGTGTTCATCTTCTTTAACTACATTAAGTGCCTCATCCTTGTTTATAGTTAGGATTCCATTAGAATATGATGTCTTTTCTCCAAATACTATATCTTTTACATAGAAATTGCCTAGTTCTAATTTCATGTATTACACTCCCTTCATATAAATTAAATACAATATTCATCTTTTATAAACTAAACTTAAACCACTATCCATCTAAGTCTAGAACCATATCTGGCTCTTCTTGATTGCACACATAATAATATTAACTGCTAATATTAATTTCTGTAATTTTACAATACCATAACCATGATTATATTACAATCATGATTATGGTATTGTATAAAAACATTATTTCATTGCTAATAAGAGCTTAATTATTTACATATTATTAAAGAGTCTAATGCTACTATCTTATCCTTTACAACAGCAACAGGATTAATATCTATCTCTTTTACCCATTGACTTAAATATTTAACAATTTGACAAAAATCCATTACTATATCTACAAATCTGTCAATATCTACAGGCTGAGAACCTCTATATCCAGTTAATAACCTATAGGTCTTTAAAGCTTCTAATTTTTGCAATATTTCTTCTCTTGATGATTCTGGCAATAATACTATTTTGTCATTTAATAGTTCTGTATAGATTCCCCCTGCACCAATAATAACTAATGGTCCAAAAGTTTGATCAGTCTTCATACCAAATATTACTTCAAGATCATAATTCAACATCTTTGTAACTATAGCAGCATTTCCAAGTCTATTAGACATATCTGTGTAAGCTCTTTCCAGCTCATCATAATCTTTAATATTTAATTTTACTCCATCTACATCAGCTTTATGAAGAATTCCCTCAGCAGCAGTCTTTAGCACGACAGGATATTCAAAACTATTCTTGTATCCTTCCAGGTCACTTTTCGAATTAATCTTGACAAAATCATTTACCGGAAAGCCTAGATCTTTTAAAACAAACATTGAATCTGCTTCTTGCAATACATCATTATTCTCTAGCAATAGTATGGCTTCTTCCGATAGTTTTAATTCCTTGTTTGTCATTTCCTTAAATTTAAAGTCTCTAAAACTGAAGAAGTTTTTGACTGCCTTTAATGCTGGTTTTGTCTCCATAAGTACTGGTGCATGAAAACTGTTTACATTCTTAGTAAGCTCAGACCTTCTTGTTCCACTAAAGTTAGTCAAAAATGCAACAGGTTTTCCAGTCTCATTTTTTCCTTGTTTTAAAGCAGCTATACATCCTTCAGATAAATAATATCCATCTCGTAGGTCTTGGGAAATAATGCCTAAAGCAGCATTATCATCCTGTAACATAACAGATAATGAATCACCAAAAATTTTTTCAAAATTAATGCCTGTCCCCCATGGGTCCAGAGGATTGCTAGCATATTGTCCATATTCTTGTATGTCCTGTAGCTTTTTCATAGTTTCATCAGATAACTTCGCATATTCCAGCCCTATAGCTTCAGCATCATCTGCAAGTAGATTACGCTCCCCTCCAGAATCAGCAATAGCTACCAATCCACCTTTAGGAATTTCAGAATAGTAGCTGAATAAAAGCAGTGTATTTACCATTTCACATAGACTGTCCACTCTAATTACTCCATAATGGTCAAATACAGCCTGAATTGCATCGTCATCTCCTGCAAGTCCACCAGTATGGCTTTTTGCGAATTTTGCTCCTAACTCTGATTTTCCTACTTTCATAGCTACAACTGGAACTCTTTTTTCAGCAGCCAATTGTAAAGCCTCTCTAAATCTTTGGGGCTTTCTTACAGATTCCATATATATCCCCAGAACCTTAGTTGTCTCTTGCTGCAAAGCATAAATCATATAATCAGATAAACTAGTTATCTGTCCTGTGCCTGTAGCAACCATAAGATTGAACTTAAGTTGCGGTTCATTATGTCCAATTGTGCTGAAAACCGATCCAGACTGTGATATCAACGCTACATTTCCTCTAGTTCCTTCATCTGGAGCATCAAATCCACATACTCTTAAATCTATGTCATTGTTATAAAATCCCATAGCATTATGTCCCATCAATGGGATATTTGCTTTTTTGCATTTTTCAATTATTCTTTCCTCTAAGTTAGGAGTAGTATCCCCTTCCAGAACGCAGTTAGCAAATATGACTAATGATTTTGCTTTAGCTTCAATTGCCAGATCAACCTGTTCCTCCACTCTTTTAGCTGCAATACAAAGTACTACAGTATCAACTGGTTTCCCTATGGATTTTAAATCTGGATATACCTTATACCCTAATATTTCTTCATACTTAGGATTTATCGGGTAGACTTCTCCTTTATACCCACTCTTTTTAATCATTCGAATTGTATCATATCCTAAAGACCCTTCTTTATTAGAAGCTCCAATAATAGCTACACTATTTGGTGCAAGTAGCGGTTTTAGATTCATATTCCTTACCACCTCTCGTCAAATGTATTTTGCAGATACTACTTATGCAGCATTCATATAAGGTATTACCCAGTATATAATCATTAGTGCTGATATAAATACTCCTGATGTTATCAATATTCTTCCATATAGTTTATCGCGCTTGTAGTCTTTTGGATCTAATTCTGTTTCAGGAATAACATGCATTTTTTCATAATATGCTATTTCTTCACTTGTTACTGTAGAAGTTTTACTTCCAAAATATATTCCTAGCAAGTTTAAGTATATACCTATGAAGAAAGGATGGAAAAATCCTGATAAGCTTATTGAAGTAAATCTGGTAACAGTTTCTGCACCAAGTTGGCCTAAGAATCCTAAAAGCATACCCCAAAAGGCACCTCTTTCAGTAATCTTTTTACTCCAGACAGACGCGAATGCAACTGGTCCCCATGATGCAGCAATTATAGTACTTGCAAACCAGGAAATTATTCTAATAGCAGGAGGATTAAAGTATGCTAGAACTAATGCAATAAATGATATTCCAAGCATTACCCATCTGCTGAACCATAGCTGTTGTTTGTCTGATTTAAATTTAAAATCATAAACATCATTAGTAGCGCTGAAACCTGTAACTGACAGGAAAGTAGATGCTGATGAGAGTCCTGCGGCCATTATACCGGTTAGAACTAATACACCTACAATTTTAGGCATTATATTAAATGATGCCCATATCATTACGTTTTCTACAGGGTCTATATTTGGATTTATTAAAATCATGGATATTGCAATTAGATATAGGAAAGTCAGGAATAAAATTGTACAAATAGCTGCCAGTACTCCAGACCTAAAAGTAACGTGTTCGTTCTTAGCCATTAAGTTTCTACTTGCCTGCCATGGGCTTACTGAAACAGTGACTAGCCATACAAGACCAATAGTAATCATATATGACATTGCATCAAAAATTGTACCTCCATCCAAATTTCCATGATAAGCTAAAATATTCGATGGAGCATCAGGACTGGCTAATAAATTTGGTATTAGGTTTGATAATCCTCCAGCTTCTTTAAAAACAAAAGGCCCTGCTATTATTGTTGCTCCGAGGAAAATTAAAAACATGATTGTATCTGTTAATATAACACCAGATGACCCTGAATAAAATGTAAATGAAGTAAAACATACCCATGATATAAGTAAGCACGTTAATAATGACATGCCAGTTAATTCTTTCATTAATAATGTTGTTCCTTGTAGCACTGCTAATAGGTAAGCTGTCATTGAAATTATAGTTGTTATACCTGCTAATTGTTGAATTCTTTTACTATTAAACCTGTCTCCAAAATACTGAGGCATTGTAATAGCTTCCACTCTTCTTATATATCTTCCAAAGAATAGAGGTCCAAATATATATCCTGCAGCGCATAGGGAATTGATCATTATCATAGCTGTTATATGACCTGTATAAGTCCATCCAGTATCGCCCATAAAACCGTTTGTACTAAGCATTGAAGCAAATAGAGTTCCAGTTATTAATATGGTAGGTGCATTTCTGCCGCTTACATAATAATCATCAACATCTTTAACAGATTTTCCTGCATAATTACCGATTATTATGTATGCAATTATACTTATGATAACTCCGATAGTATATATACTCATTATTCACATCTCCTTTCTATCATTTAACTGGTTTTTCTATCTATTACTCTTTTTTCTTCTTTAGACAAATAAACATTCATAAATACTCCTACAAAAACCATCCAAGCTCCAATAAACAATGCAAATATTAATTCACCCATTATTTCACCCCCATGTTATAAATAGCCCTTTTTAGATACAGGTTTAATATTTAAAAAGGGCTATTAATTATCAGCAATAAGTTCAGGTTGTTACATATTTTATCCTAGAAGCCTTTCTTTTTGAATCTCTCTATCCTTGTTTAAAATTTTCCCTGATGCATAATCGTATTCTGCTAAAGCTTCCATTATTGAAACTATGCAGTTATCTCTTAACTTTTCTAATTCACGTAAGTCCCATCCTTTAGCCTGTTCGTTTGTTCCTTCTACCATTTTTTCTATTAATTCATCTGTTAACTCTGGAGCTTCCAGTTTTGTCCATGGCAGTTTTAATGCAGGGCCAAACTGCTTCATAAAATGCCTCATTCCGTTCTTACCGCCTGCTAACCAATATATTAAGTTTGTTCCCATGATAGCCCATCTTATACCTGCTCCATAAACTATCGCATCGTCTAATTCCTGAGTTGTGGCAACGTTATCATTTATTAAATGTAATATTTCTCTCCATAAAGCTTCTAATAATCTATCTGCCAAGAAACCATCAATTTCAACTCTTACTTTAAGTGGTTTCATTCCGATCATTTCATAGAATTCCATAGCTGTTTGTATTGCTTCTGGTGATGTTTTTTCTCCACCAACCACTTCTACTAAAGGTAACAGATATACTGGATTAAATGGGTGAGCAACTACAAACCTTTCAGGATTAACCATTTCTGACTGTAATCTGGATGGTAAAAGTCCTGAAGTACTAGAACCAATTATTGCATTTGGCTTTGCATATTTTGAAATTTCACTTAGCAATGGAATTTTTATTGATTCAACTTCTGGAGAAGATTCCTGAATATAGTCAGCATTTTCTACAGCTTCTTTTAAACTTCTAGTAAAAATAAGTTTACCTTTTTTATGTTCTGGAACAGGAATTACCCTTTGTAGAGCTTCCTCTGAATTTTGAATTACTTCTCTTAAATATACTTCCGCGCTTTCACTAACATCTGTTGCCACAACATTTATTCCCCTGTGGAGCATTCTTGCTGCCCATCCGGAACCTATTACACCAGTTCCTACAATAGCTGCTGTTTTAATATCATTTTTAGATATAAACATAATATCCCTCCGTTCTTTTAATAACTAGACAAGTTTAAGTTTTTTCCTTGCTTCAGCAGGTGTTAAAGCTCTAGCACCCATCCTTTCAATAATTTCCTTTGCTCTTTCTACAAGTTGTCCATTAGTTGCCAAAACTCCTTTTTCTAAATATAAGTTATCCTCTAAGCCTACTCTAACATTTCCACCTAATAGCACAGCTTGTGCAACCATTGGCATTTGCATTTTACTAATACCAAAAGATGCCCATATTGCATTCTTAGGTAAAGCATTTCTCATTGTCATCATTATTTCAGGAGTTGCTTCTGCACCATATGGAATTCCTAAACAAAGTTGGAACAGAGGATCACCATCTATTAATCCTTCCTTTATTAGCTGTTTAGCTTGCCATATGTGCCCTAGCTCCATACATTCTATTTCAGGTTTAACACCAGCAGCCTGTATTCTTCTTGCAGTTTCTCTTAACATAGGGTATGTAGCTACATAGGCTGTAGTTGCATAATTCATACTTCCACAATCTAATGTACATATTTCTGGTTTAATTTGTTCAATATGAGCAACCCTTTCTGCTACTGATATCATGTCTGATCCTTCTCCACCTACATTTGGATCCTCTTCACTTGGTACAAAATCTGCACCCATACCTGCAGTAATGTTTAGTATTATATCTACTTCTGAATCGCGGATTAATTTTGCAGTTTCCTTATAGAGGTTGATGTCTCTGCTGAATTTGCCTGTTTTTGGATCTCTAACATGCACATGGACAACTGCTGCACCAGCTTTAGCTGCTTCAACTGCGGCTGCTGCTATTTCTTCTGGAGTTACAGGCACTCCTGGATGCTTGTCCTTAGTGTCCCCTGAACCTGTTACAGCACATGTTATTATTACTTCATAATTCATAAATCATTCCTCCTTTTAGAATAAATTTAATTAAATTATTATATGTTGATTTTATTATGTATAAACAGAAACTTTATTTACACTAATTTAGGCGAAATCAATTCATTGATATGTAAACTAGACTTATAATGGGCAAATTATAAGATAGTATAAAATATTTTGTGTAAATAAAATTAAAAAACAAGAAGGAAGATCCATCATTAGCGGTGAAAAGTTTAAGTAACCAAACAAAAACCAAACCGCGAAGGAGGATCTCCCTATGAATA